>OFMG01000036.1_pt1 | contig 189561 bp, 170 predicted proteins | sample 1541751 | NCBI WGS metagenome assembly OFMG01 (sample SAMN04209232, study PRJEB22552) | human gut metagenome | biome: gut; material: feces | host: Homo sapiens | place: USA: Oklahoma
CTCGCAGACCACATGGTTCTTTAGGCTATCTGACACCAGACGAAATGGAAGCAACATTCTGGGATCGGCAAGGAATCTAGCCGTTCCCAGAAAATATATTTAAAAATCGTGTCTTTTTTATTGACTATAGTCCAATTATCAAATAAGTCCCCTGCAATAGCAAAAATTGAACATTGTTCTTCATTAGCTATAGATACCATATTTTCAAAAGCATCTATCCTTTTTTCTGCCAAATAAGTCGCCTTTTCCCCATAATTTGCATATTTCGATCCGATATGATTATCTCCAGTCAAAAATATTTTTAACATACCATTCATCCTTTCATTCTTTCTCTTATCAGATACAACATTTAACATACTGCAAGTGCTTTATGCCAGTAATTTATAGCATTTGAAACAACTGATTAAAATCAAAAAGATCACCTAATGTAGTCCCTTTTTCTTCCGGAGTTAAAATATCTTTTATTTTCTTTACAACAGTACGCTGTTTCACTGGATCGGTCAAATATGTATACAGAATCGCTGTATTTTTAGCATCATCTAAAGCATTATGCGCCCTTCCTTCGGGCTCTATTCCCAACAACATCATAGCATTTTCTAATGATTGTCTTCTGTAAAAACCCAGAATATCATCAAATTCAACTTGTAAATCTCTCCAATGACATAACATATATTCTACTCGGTCAGTACAAGTTATTTGTTTTAGCATTAGTTCATTTTTAATCTGCTGCAAATCATTATCGCTCCATGAGTAAATTATATAAGGTACATCTCTCTGATCACACCACCGTAAAAAATCAAAAAAAACTTTTTCAAACGATGGTGCAATACTCAAATCTGCTTCTGAAATCCCAGTCAGTTCTTCAATTTTTGCAGAATACTTCAATACAAATTGCGGTCTTACCATACTATGAAATATTCCCATCTCCTGATTGTTTTCATCCAGCATAACTGCACCAAATTGAATAATCTCCTGATCGCAGAGCAATCGTTCTCTTTTGTATGTATTCGATATTTTGTGCCATTCAAAATCTACAATTACTTTTCTATATCTATCCATATTAATTGCCTCTTTCCTATTTATCTTCTGCTGTATACTTTCTTTGTTTTAGTTCTGCAGAAAGTTCTAAATAATTAGCTAATTTTTTATTTCTGTTTATCATTTCCATTAATCGTATTGCTGCAATTCTATAACCTACGGTCATCAAATCAACCCCTCTTTATTTTAATAATTAATCTAAGTATAACCTAACAATTTTTAACAATACAGGACAAAAACAGAAAAAAACTGCTTTCTATTTTTCTTTTTTGGCAAAATAAAAACTCCAGCAAATTACTGGAGTTTCTCTCTAGTTTCTTTTTTCTTTGTGTGCTTGATAAATCTTCATATTTATCACATTATTTGCTAACATTTGTTCAGACCATAAACGCATTGTTTCAACAGTAATTGAAATTTTCTCTAATTCTTCTTGTATTAAAATAAAATCTTCGATTTCATTTTCATCAATTTTCCCATCGGCTGTAATTTCAATTAATCGTTCTTGTTTTTTTCGCATAGAATTTAAAGATGCCAGCATTTCTAATACAATCTGTGACAAATCTTTAATCTGGATTTCAGGTACATACTCTCTACCTATAGGACATTGATTTGCACAATAATAATTACATAAATTTGCAACTTTATATTTTTCTGCCATGATTAAAACTTCATCAGGGCGTGGTAATGATTTCTCATTTTCTATTTTTTCAATTCTCTCTGGTGGAATAACTTCCAACAGTTCGCTTGCTTTTTCTCTAGATAGTCCCAATTCTTCTCGGCATATATGATATATATTTTTGTTTTCTTTCATAGATATGCGCCCCATAATATCTTCCTCCCTTAAATTACAATCTTCTTATACATATTTAATTTTATCTAAATCTACCATTTTTTTCAACAACCCGAAACGTCAACATCACATCAATCCCAACTTCTGCTATATTACAGGGTACACCACCTCGTAGTGTTGCTTCCAATCCATAAACCTCCATACACTCCTGTATATGCAAAACCAGATTCTGCGATCTTCTTTTATAACCGTACTCTTTCAACAACGTTCTCAGCTTGATTTTTACATAGTCTTTTCGATAACCATATAAAATACGGATACGAGCCTGCTTAAAAAATAAATCCAAACCTAAAAAATCTCTCTGATAATCTTCTGCTTGCAGGGATCCATTGAGTGCTGCAATTTCCTGCTGTATTACAGTGAATTCCTGATCGAGAAGGTTCTTTTCATACAGATAATGCATCCAATACTGGATTTCCAAAACAAAACAGCGGTAACTTTTTTGATACTTGGGTGCCAGATAGGCTTTCTCATTATCCCATATCATTTCCATTACCTGATATTCACGCCGACACCCAAGAGTCATCCCATCAATAATCCATGCTATATCCAGCGTAGAATACGCATACTCCTTCATATCTGATCTCCCTTAATTCCATTACAACGCCTACATAAAATTTGTAAATTTTCCGGAACACTTTTTCCTCCCTGATTCATGGGAATGATATGGTCTACGTGGAAGCATGCTTTAAAACGATTTTTCATTCCACAAGCTGCACATTGATATTTATCATCTGATGTTTTCGCTTTTTCAAAAGCCATTTCTCTTAACCGTAATTCCATCTCAGGGTTCACTTTACCAATATCATGCAAAGATAATTCTTCCAGTTTTCTGGTTTCATAAACAACATTTTCTGTTTCCTCATAAATATCTGGATACCGAATTTTCATCAACTCGATGTCCAACTGTCGCAAAAAGTATAACTTTTTGCCAAAGAACAACCGCAGCATATTATCGTCTGCGTCATTCCAAATTTTATCAATATATTCTGCCTTTTTACGTTCTCCCATATCTTCATCCCAGATATGTTGCGCAATCATTCCCACATCTAATTTGCTACGGTCAACTTCATCAAATGTATAAAACTTCGGTACCGATTCATACTGGGCATAATATTTCAAAATATGAATAACATCCTTTGATTCATAGGGTGGAACCATCTCTCCGCAAAAGAAAGTATCTCGGCATTGCTTTTCCATCTCCATCAGCTGATGCTCAGACAAATACTCTTCTTCAGCATTGAAGCTCTGAAACAAATCAGGCAAACTATCCATCATATTTTCGTAGGCTTTCTGGGTGCTGTTATAAACCATGACCTGATAGGCATGCTCTATACCACCATTGTCTTCCAAATAAGTAAATGCATACATTCCCACAGGTATTCTCTGCGTGAATGGTACCTTCTCCAAAAGGCTGGTATCCGTAGAATCATCTAGGATTCTTGCAAATTCTTCTATTTTAGAAATTGCTATCATGCGCAAATCCCGTTGTTTCTGCTCATATGCGTTTTCCTGAAAATCATTATTTCCAACAAACAGACTTTCTGGATTAACCCACGCAATATGTTCATCCCAAGCATCAATGAATGAAACGATATAAGCATTGGCTGTTCCTCCAGCTGCAGTTCCTCGCAGGGCTCTACCAATCATTTGTGTCATCAAAATCGTGGACACAGTAGGTCTTGTTAGAAAAACAGTCTGGGTTTTCGGCAAATCTACACCTTCTGTCAAGATATTGACATTAATCAGCACCTGCAAATCTCCAACACGATAAGCATTTATCTTTTTCTCGTTTTCTTCTCGGCAAAGCGTCACCCCTGTAATCATATCTTTAATGGAGGACACTACATAATCCGCCGCAATCCCAGCCTTACGAAACTGAGCAGTCAACTGGATTGCATGCTCTACACTAACAGCAAATAAAATTGTCTGCCCATATTTCTCCTGATTCGCCTGATATGTTTCTACAATCAATTTATTACGAGCAGTGCTTTCTGCTATTTTTTTCGCAAGGTCATCCGGGATCATATCTAAGTGTTGTATGCTTTCCCAAGCCTTCAGTCCCAGCTCTTTTCCATAAAATTCGTCTGTATAATAGCTTTCGAAAACAGGCTTTGATAAAATCCAGCGATTGATCAATTCTTTTAAGCCGATTTGATATGTAATTCCAATATCTCCATGTACTGCCTGTCCATTCTGTACGCCATCTGTATATATTTTTGCCAGCAGCCCCTGTTCTTCCTCCGCAGTCCGAAATGGTGTTGCGGTCAAACCAATTAATTTCACATTGGGTACTTTTTCTTTTACATAGGAAATAACTTTTCGGTAGGTCTTTGCCGTAGAATGGTGTGCCTCATCTACAATCATATAAATTTCATCTTCCCCAGCCATCCATGCATCCAATCGCTGCAGATTTCTCCCAATACTATCTTTGCTGACAATCAACAACTGGTCTGTAGGATGAATATGAATGGTTCGTTCATGGCTTGATGCACCAGAAACAATCCGAAAATGGAAAGAAGAAATATGTGGAATCACCTCTGCGTAGGCAAATTTCTGAAAGGATTCTGCCGCTTGCTCCAATAACATTTGACGATGTGCAATCCACAATATTTTTTTCTTTCGGTCAATGGCATTTTTCAAAAGCCACATGGAAGCCGTATATGTTTTGCCTCCTCCAGTTGGAAGTACCACCAAAGTGCTGTATGCTTTTTCCTTGTTAATGATATCCAGACAAGCCATTGCATTTTTTTGATGTTCATAAGGAATTCTGGTATTTGTTCCGGTTTTGGGATTAATTTCACCAGAAGATTTTATGGTAATTTCATCAATACTGTTTTGTTTCATAACTATCACCTCAAATTTGCATGGAACCAACACACCTTATGAATATCCATACAAAAATCATTTTACCTAACTATTTTTACAATCCCATATAATATTGATGAATCATATCTGCCATCAACATCCGGCGTTTCTGCAGGAATTCATCGTAATTCTCAAAAGTCATCTGGTCTACATTATTTGGAATACAATTTTCCGCAAGATTCGTTTTCAATAACGTATCACTCATAATATTACCAAAGCCAACATTTTTTGTTTGGCATTGTTCTTTTACTTTTGCAAAATATACCGCCGGTGCCTCATCACTAATGGCTTTATTGACTTGTGTATCTAAATAAATACAGTTTTCCACCTGATTGTACTTTGTTTTACTCTTGATACCGTTCTTTTGCAGATAATTTTTAGGAAAGATATGATATCATCTCGATATTCTTTTGTAATAAAGTCTCTGCCAGACGGCAAGCTGACTAAATCTGTCAACTGATTTATATCTGTCGGATTTCTACTCACATGCCTCATGCACGGCGTGACGCAGCCTCTCAAAGAATAACTTTGACATATTGAAATTTCTACTCACACGCCTCATGCGAGGCGTGACCCCACACATACATGCCATTTTATCAGTGCCGCAATTTCTACTCACACGCCTCATGCGAGGCGTGACCCCGTCGGTTCAGTCATGGAAAGTACCAGATACGATTTCTACTCACACGCCTCATGCGAGGCGTGACCATTCCTACTGTCAAGGGTAAAATGCACGGCTATTTCTACTCACACGCCTCATGCGAGGCGTGACGGCGCGTAACGGCTGGCGACGAGTAAACACGCGCATTTCTACTCACACGCCTCATGCGAGGCGTGACACCCTCCCCATCTTGAAAGTATGGATTGCCATTTTATTTCTACTCACACGCCTCATGCGAGGCGTGACTTTACCAGAAGTACACATAAAAGCAATAAAAAATTTCTACTCACACGCCTCATGCGAGGCGTGACTTCCAGGATGTGGGCGAAGGCGGTGCAACGCCCCAATTTCTACTCACACGCCTCATGCGAGGCGTGACCGCAAAATATACGAACATTTCACAATCACACCACAGCATATAGGCGGACTTAACGATAAATTTCTTTCAAATTGATTTTCTAATCAAAAAATACTTATTTTGCTTTCTTGATTTATGCGAACCTCTCCGCTTTTTTAAATACACCTAGAGTTCGCATCTACACAATAATTACACCCTCTGGGTTATATGTTGGTTTTGCTCCTATGTGTTCAACTTTTCTTTCCCAGTTGTTTCCCAGATAATAAAATCTTAAACTATCTTTGTTTTGATCAATTAGGTTTATCAAACGATCTTTTAATTTCAAAAATGTTGAATAGTCTAAATTTGTTTCAAAAACAGAATTTTGAACACGTTGACCATAATTCTGACACTCTTTAGCAACTTTTCTCAATCGCGTTTTTCCAGAAGCATCTACTGTAGATACATCGTAACTAATCAATACCATCATTTACTTATCACCTACTTCACCAAAAAACATGGATATTCCTCTATGTCACCTCTGATATATTTTGCTAACAGATTACTTTGTATGTATGGTATTAAGCCAAATGGAATTTTCTGTTTTAAATGCGGATGCATATAATCTGTTCTTTTTTTCTCCTGCCATTTCGTTAACACCTTTTTTCTACCACTATCATTTAACCAAACTGCACCAGAAATCTGTGTTTCAAAATCTGACTCTGTTATAATTCTTAGATTAATAAGTGTAAGGACAAATCTTTCCACCATGCAACGATATTCCTCAACCAGATCGCAAGCCAAAGATACACGCCCACTATGTAGGCTATGGCAAAAACCAATATAACTATCCAAACCAACTGTTTCTAACGCTGCTGCGTATTCATTAGTTGCTAATGTGTATACAAATGATAGCATCGCATTTACAGGATCTAGAGGTGGTCTTTTGCTTCGATAGTCAAAAGAAAACGATGTTTTTGGATTTGTGATGAGCTGATCGAAAATTGAAAAATATAATTTTGCACAATTCCCTTCTATTCCAATTATTTCTTCCACACTACTTGCATGATAAACATCTACCATCTTTTTTTTCAATACTTCCAATACTGTTTGTATATTCTTATCTTCCCGCAAACCAGCGTTATCATGAAGTGAACGTTGAATGAGTTTCCTTGTATTACTAAATTTTGCTGCCATTGTATTTTGTGTTAAAAGCAATTTATTCTGACGAAAAATATCAATTTGATTCACTCGCAGAAAAACATTTCCCTTTGTTTCCCCACAAACTTTCGCTAAAAACTTTCCTTGTGGAGAAACAAAATTAATAGGAATTTGTTCTTTTACACATTTTCCCATTAAAGCCGGCGAACATCCCATATAATTAAAACAAACTATATTTTCTACGTTTGAAAATGGAATCCTTAATTTTATTTCATTTTCAACACTGCATACAAGATTTTCCCCATCCAAGGATAAATAAGATGATTCATTTGTGATATAAATTGTATTTAATAACTTTCTCATTAATCATCATCACTCATTTCTGTAACTTGCCTTCTAATCCTTTGAAAAGATTTTTTTGAAGGCATACATACATCTTTTAAAGAACATCCGTTACAATTTTGCCCTTTTTTCACAGGCGGAATATTTCCTAACTCCAAAAATCCTTCCATTTCTTTCAGAATCTTCCCTAATTCCTGCTCATATACCGTATAGTTTTCACGTAAAGGCAATTGAATCCGCTGCCTTACATCAGCATAATACAAAACAGCATCACAATCACAATGAAAAACATAATCCACACAGATTTTCTGGGCAAATACTTGCATCATATCCTCATGATAATATAGCTTATTCTTCGGTTTCGTTGGCTTATACTCTACAATACAAAGATGATATCTTTCTTCTTCACCGATTAATTTCACCCCATTTGCAGACGGACTCCCCTCTAAACAATCAACAATCCCAAACAGCCCATAGTCATCATGATAAACAGAAACTGCAGAAAATACTTTTTTGCCTCGTTTTGCGTATATGCTTTTTTCATGCACATTCTGATGTATCAAATTCGCTTTCGTAACAAAATAATTTTCTGCCCAAACCTTTCCAATTTCTATTAAGCCCCATCTGTGAGCACAGTACAGATAATGCTGTATAGAACGGATTGATATATCATTTTTTATTTGCAAATTAGCTCAACACCTTCTGGCATTTCCATATCAACAGTAACATCATAGTCAGCAAATGTTCTTGGTACCATAACCGCTTCTTTTTCTTTTACAACAATCTTATCAAACAAAACATGAGAGGGGCAATTTCCTAAAACACTATCGTGCTTAAAGATATAAAGTCTTCTTGTACACATTTTTCCTCTCGCAGCACTATGGTCTTCTTCAAACATATTTATAATTGCTTGCCAAAGCAATGATACATCTTCTTCTGTCATATCTGTAATCTTATTTGCCTGTGCTGCAGATATATAGCCCTCTGCACGATACAGCGCATATGGGATTACACTTTTTCTTCCCATTTCTGTTTCGCCTGTCTCTTTTCTATTAATTGTTGTTCTTGCCTGTCTTGTAATAGTTACATCTTGAATATTAATTGGTGATATACTCTTTGCAAAATTGATTTGGACAGGTCCACGCACAATGCCACAGGGATCTTCACCCGTTGACATAACCGCGCCAAAGATACGTACATCAAAATAGTTCCTACACATATAGTCTCTTGCTTTTTTTACATCATCTGCCTTTTTACCCTTTTGCTTTTTCTCCAAACCTTCCGCCTCGTATACCTCTGTAAATTTTTCATTCAAGGATTTATCTGGTTTAATCAAGATATTATAACCAGCCTCTCCCTCCTTCACCAAAGAAACATAATTTCTAATTTTACGTTTGATACATACATCTGTTACAAAACCATATCCAGTTTCTGCATCCATACGAGGACTATTCCCAGCATCAGGATCACCGTTTGGATTACCATTTTCTACATCAAAGAGAATTACAAAATCATATCTATTATTCAGCATAATTATTCCTCCTCATTCTTTTTACCATCTTTTTTTACAAAAAAGCTTTGATACTGGTGATAATATCCAATGATAAATTTACCCTGATCTACCAGTAAAAGGGTATCTGGGAATTCATTGCCTAATAAATCTATCACTTCTCCAATTAATTTTTGATAGAATATGGCACTACTCGTTTTTTTCAAATGTGATTGTGCCAACTTCAATAACCTAGGAAACACAATGGCTGGCTTCGAGGTTGCCGAAGCAAAATAAGAATCTCGAATCGTTGTATTCAAGTTATTGCCTAATGCGTCTTGTTGAAGTTTTTCCAATACGGCAAATAATCTGCCACATAAATATGCTGGATTTTGATTTTCTTTATCCAATGACATTCCTAATTCCTCCTTTTTGTATAAAATTCTACTCTTTCTATTGATATATGCTTTAATCATTCCCACTCTGGTTCTATTTAACGGATCTATTCTCTGCTGCTTTCCATTTTTTTCTTGTGTATTCAAATTGCTTGATACATCTGTTTTTACTCGTCTGATAACTTCTGAAAGCATTGCTTGCGGATACGCCGTACCATAAATAGCTGCATAAAATATTTTTGTTAAAAGTTCAGGATTTACTTTTGCGTTTTTACTTTTCGGAGAAAGCAGTTCCTTGTTCAGAGCCCAAAAGGGTATGGGTTTCATGGTTTCCGAAATCTGCAAATCTAGCTGATGTTGTGCAATATGAAGCAAAATATCTGCCGCTTTTTTTCTATATATGAACTTCAATGCAATGCGGGAAGAATTGGGTTTTAAGCCAATCATATAGTAATCCACATTGGTATCTATACCTGTAACAGCACCTATCCTTTCACTGGTAATTCTCCCCTGTTTTGCATCTTTCAGCATTACCGAAAACATTTCTTCTATTTCCCTTGAATCCATATTCTGTTCTGGAAACATCAGCATAGACATAATATCATCATCTTCTTTTTTGGAACTCATAGCCCAATGAACTACCGTAAAATCATCAAATATTTTTTTGTGGTTACCAGAAGATAACAAATAATTCATAGCCTTTGTATATTTCCGCATAATACCTTCAGAAATATTGCTGTTATAAGATTGTTCGTTGCCATATGAACTTTCTGAAGGATTATTGAATCCTATCAAAACAGAACCCGTTGCCAATCCTCTCGGGAGACCTTCGATTTTATCATGTATTCTGGCGATACTCTCGATCTTTCCAGTCACTGCACACTGGGCTCTTTTATTATCTTCAGAAATCTCCATCTTTTTATACAAAGCTTCCCATTTCTGCAAAAGCAACTTATCCTTATGTAGCGGTTGATCCACTTGCCCTGCTAAACAAAATGTGTACTTTGCATTACTATATTTCTTGTCCAAAGAACATAAACATCTGTTTTTTGTTTCTTCCTCTGGCTTCCACGTAAGAACAAAATTACGGAATGCATTGACTACTGATGTATCCACTCCCTCCAAAAACATCAGGGTTTTCTTTACAAAATCTTCATGAGATTTTTTTGTTTTATTTTTTTCGTCCTCAACTGCAAAAACGCCCTTTTCATAATTCAGTCCAAAAAGATAAAGCGGTCTATACTCTACAACATTGGCGCAAATCGTAGATTTTTCACTCTTTTTTGGCAAAACAGCAACTGTATTTTTATCGCACTCTATGAGGTGATCTATCCTGCCATCTTCTGTCAAACATACAATATAATTGACATTAACAGCAGAATATGCGTCTGATACAACTTTTCCCTCTTTTGCCAAAATATCATAATATTCCGAAAGTGCCTGTATTAGCATTTACATTCCCCCTTATATTGCGCAACATCTATAATGCCACCTATCATATGCGGACGATAATAAACTGTATCTGCTTTATCGGAAAACTTTGGCGACTCCCAATCTTTATTGATAGGAATCCCTCCATCTCTAAAAACAACCTTGTAGTTCATAAACCCCAAGTCAACATCTCCCATCGCCAAAATCTCTGGGGCAATTTCATGCATAGGAAACTGATCTACCATATAAAATTTTTTAACGGGAAATTCACTGCAACCTAAGCAGGGAACACGAAAAAATTGTCCTTTTTCTAATCTTCTTTTGATAATGTTATAGTGTTTTTTGCTGCATCATCTTCTTTTTCATTTTTTAAGCCAGTCAGTTCAAAATGAAATGCCACACCATATCTAACATCTTTCAAAATCATTGCTGCTCGCTGACTTCGTGATGCATCAGCATAAATACACGGATCTCCTCCCTTTCCATTCATTTTACTTTTTATGGATCGTAGCAATACTTTTTTTTCCACTTCATTTCTACGCACGTTGTTAAATTGAATTGGCTCAAAAACAATAATTTTATCAATCACGTATTTTATAGCTGGCTTCCAATAAATACTCTTTAACAAACCTTCTAAAGCTCCAGGTGTCGGAACATCATAACTCACTCGTTCTACTTTCATTTCCGGTCTAGTAAAACAAGCATAATCACCTTCCACCATAATTTGAAAACCATACATAGGTACACCCCCTAATTTCACAAAAAATAGTCTGGTGCTTCAAATAAAATACCAATTTCAGGGTCGTAATAATCATGATTAGTCAAGCACCAAATCCCACTTCCAAAATCCTCTAAAATGCCTTGTTGTCTTAATTGCTCAAACTCATATAGATAAACGGAAAAAGCATATTTTTGAAGTTTGCGTATATCACCATATCCTTTCTGCCTAATTTCCTCAATCAATGCTTGACTATGATCATCACAAGGAACCACCACAGAAATCGTATCATTGTCTATCAACTGAAAATCCCTAGCATAGTCTTCAAAAGGAATCGAACAAATATTATTTGTGTATTGGTGCATAGCTTTTTTTATCAATTTTTCTCCTGCAACAGAAAATAATTTTTGATAATATTCTTCAATACATGACTGAGAAGATATTTCTTGATTATTTGTAATTATTCCTCTCGTAATTTCTGCACCAATATCATTTTGAACTTTTTGTTTTTCTTCTTCAAATTCAAAAATATAGATCTCTCCATTTTTCCGTTTTCCTTCTCTATTACACCGCCCTCCAGCCTGTAAAATATGTTCTAATCCGGAAATTTCTCGAAAAACAGTATAAAAATCCAAATCCACACCAGTTTCAATCAAGGATGTTGAAATCACTGTAATTCTTCTATTTTCCGGAATATCTTTTGATAAACCAAAGTCTTCTTCCAATCTATTCAATTCATGTTTTATTTCTCTAATCACAGAAGCTCTATCGTAAGCTGACATATATGTTGAAAGATGATATTTCTTTCCAGCACACTTTTGGTAAAGCTCTCTTGCTAATCGCCTTTTATTTACGATGATCAAACTTGCTGGAGTTTCTTTTGCTTTTTCTAGTAACGCAAATTGGCTAATACTTTGAATATATTGATAAGAACATTTTTGGAAAATACGAAATAGTGAATTATCTGTAACTAATTCTCGAAATACAAGAGAAGGCATCACATGATCTTTCATCCAATGTACAAAGTCAGGCATAGTAGCAGTCAAAAAAACAGCTTCACTTTGGAAATATTTTACAAGAAACGATATACCTTCTAAACATGGATGTAAATATTCCAACGGCATGGTATGTACTTCATCAAAAACAAAAATAACTTCTCCCATATTATGCAATTTTCTCAATTTTCCTCTCTTGTTGGAATAAAGAGATTCAAAAAATTGCACCGCTGTAGTAATGATAATTTGTGCATCCCAATTCTCTGTTGCCATTTTTGCAATTTGTTTGTCACTTTCTTCACCAATCAAATCATCTTCTATGCTAAATGTAGATTGATGACGCAAAATCTCTGCATCATCACCAAAAATATTCTCAAATATCTCTGCTGTCTGTTCAATGATGCTGTTATACGGAATTACATATATGATTCTTTTCTTTTGTTCACGAATGGCTCTTTCCAACGCAAACTTCATACTACATAGAGTTTTTCCACTCCCTGTAGGCATATTCATGATATATATGTCTGCTTTTTTATCCACAAAAGAAAAAACTTGTTGCTGTAATTCCGCTCTACTTTTTTGTAGAGGTGTAGTACAAACAAAATTTTTCAATACTGCATTAAGTTTTTCCAAACAAAAAACAAAATTCGACTTCATTTCTACACATTCAATATGATTACAAAATTTAGCAGTATCAATGGAATCTGCATCAACCAAACACGAAAAACAATATCTGGTCATAAATGCAAATTTATCAACCAACAAATTTTTATTAGGAATATCTGTTGTCATAAATGTTAAGAATGCATTAACGTCTATCTCTGGAAGCTGCAATTCTCTTTCGTATTCACTAAAATCATCAAAAAATCGCTTCAAGCGTCCACTTAAAGTTGATTGATCTGAAGAATCTGTTGAAAAACCTCCATTAGGAATTCCTGAATGATGCCCCGCAATGCAGTATTGCATCAAAACACTCATTGCCCCTTCAAAATTTTGTTTCACTGCCACTGCGCCACAGGTAGAATGTTCAACATGAATATTCCTACCATTGATTCTTTTCTGAAATGTTTTTTGGTATTTCCCAACATCATGCAAAAGTCCAGTCACATAAGCAATTTCTTTCAATGGCACCACCGCAAATTTTCTACAAAGAATCGCTGTATTTACACTATGTTCTTTTACTGTTTGGATTTCTTGTGTTTGTTCATTGATATGAGCTTTATACATAATCCTTTTCTCCATTTTTATTGCACAAATTAAAACTGCCATCATGTTAATGATTTTGTTTCTTATACAAATATCGAATCAGAATTAGCTAAGAAAACATTTAATATTCAGAGATATTTTAATCTATACTTATCTACTTTAGAATTATTATTAATCACCCACAGAAACTTCCTACCCTCTTTTTATTTTAACAGCATTTATCTTAATTACGTGGTAGAGGAAAACCTCATATAATACCCATCCAACTTCTCTAAACAAATCTTCTTAATCTCCATTTTTTCTTCATCTGTCAGTTTTCTCCACACACTCTCATCCACCTGAATCACACCCAGTGTTTTTGTATGGTACATCATCTGCATATCCTCAAAGCGCTTGAATGGATTTGATAAAATATTCCTTTCTATCTGACGATCAGTTGTTCCCTCTTTGGCATAAATGCTGTTTGTCTTTTCCACCACCAGCCCCTTTTTCTTCCGTTCTGCATAATAGCTTTTGAAAAAAGCTACCAAGTCCTCCAACTTTACACGCCCTTTGAAGTCTGCATGTTGTAAAACTCCCAAGAGCAACACCGGTTTATAGGAATAGCTCATATCCATCTGGCGCACCATGTCCATAAAAAGTTGTTTTCGGTTAGATTCGTCAATCAATGTCCACCCAAACTGTTCTGCGTACTGTTTCAAAGTCTCCTCTTTGAAATATTTGAATACACGATGCTCACTCATTGGTACCACAAGATCAGGAATCATCTTTCCTTCCCTCACATATCGCTCAATGGTTTCTGTCTGCACATTCACCCGACGGACAAATTCCATTTGTGAAATCATACCGGCTGCTTCTTCTTGCCAGTTGAAAATATCCACCATTTCATAATCCAGAGCATCCACCGGCCAATCAATAATGGCATCCGGTCGTTCCCCTTTTTCATACAACCCTTGTTCTGCACGCTTCTGTTTTTCATTCCCAAGAACCAATGCACCTGGGCGATACTCCTTTAACCGAAACATCCGATGCATAGAATATGGCATATTGAACTGCCCTGCATTATCCACAAAGTCAAAAACCATCAAGCTTTCTTTTCCTTCAGCCAAACGCATACCACGTCCCAACTGTTGGGTATATAGCACCTTTGACATCGTAGGTCTTGCCATAAACAACACTTCTGTTTCCGGGCAGTCCCATCCTTCATTCAACAAATCACAAGCACAAAGTACTTTCACTTCACCCTTTTGAAATCGCTCCATTACCTCCTGCCTAAGACTTGCTTTCATGCCACCTGAAACAGCTTCTGCTGCAATCCCAGCTTGATACAATCTATCTGCAATTTCTTCTGCGTGTTTTACAGAAGCACAGAAAATAACCGTCCGTTTATCTTTTACATACTGTAACCAGGTATCTACGATTAGCTGATTTCGCTCAGGTACAAAAATTTTGCTCTCCAGATCTCGAATATGATACTGCACACTATGAAAACGAACCTTTGACAAATCAATATTCGTATGTATCCGAATGCACCGCACCGGAACCAATTCTCCAATTTCTACCGCAGTCTGGATATCCAGTCGATGTACCGTATGTTTGAAAATATCTAAAATATCTGTTTCGTCTGTCCGCTCCGGTGTTGCAGTCAGTCCCAATGTAAAATCAGGTTTGAAATAAGAAAGCACTTTCTGATAAGTATCCGCTGCCGCATGATGCGCCTCGTCAATGATCAAATAACCAAATTCATCTTCTTTGAATTCATCTAAGTGCAAAGCAATGCTCTGGATACTTCCGCAGATTACAAAAGTGTCTCTGTCTTTTTGATTATCGGCAAATACCCCTGTTGTTACATCAGACCAAAGTTCTCGAAATGTTTTTGCTGCCTGTTCCACCAGTTCAATGGTATGTGCCAGAAACAGCGTTTTCTTTCCCATACATTTTGCATCCGAAACTGCTGTTACGGTTTTACCTGTCCCCGTTGCATGGTGCAAAAGTCCAATACTTTCATGGGCTTTCCGCATTTCTTCCAGGGCATCCAAAGCTTTTTGCTGGTGATCTTTCAACTCAAGATTCGAACCATCCAATGCTTTCCCTTTTTGTGTTGGCAGATAATCTTCGATTTCTCGAAAATGTGGATGCTGACCTAAAAAAATACGCAGTTCATCTTTTACCAGCTCTGGCTGCTGCTGTAATTGATGCACCGCCCAACGATACACATCCCAACCAAGATATACCATACTGTTTTGTTTTAAGAGATCGTCATAAAATTTATTTCTAGATACCAGACTTGGATTGTGAGATGCTTCGTCATCGATTTCGATGGCAATTTTCTTTCCGCCGTTTTCCAAAAGAAAATCTGCATATCGACTATTTTGATAAATATCATAAAAATGATATTGGGAATAAAGATACCCTGCCTTTTCCACGCCAAATGTATCACTGAACAGTTCTATAAACAAATTTTCTGCACTGCTGCCAGATACAGATTGATAGTTCGTCATCTTCATCCCCCATTCCAAATCAGTCTTTTGACTGCACTTCCTTCAGCAGAATCCTTTTTTCAAATCCGCCTCTCTGGTTGGCTTTTTCTTTTCTGACCTGCTCCAGTTCTTCTACGCTCCAGCCCCTTGCTTTCACGACGGCATACATCACTTCCAGAAGATCTGCTAGCTCTTCCAAAGACTTGCTTTCTTCATATTCATTCAATTCTTCCTGAAGTTTTTCATCCAGTATTGCAAGATATTCCTCTGAAGAAAGCACTTCACATACGCACTGCTTACCGTCGCTCTCTATAATCTCTGGGATACGATCCCGCACTAATTTATGATATTTCTTAACCTTCACCGTATACCCTCCTCAAAACTTTTTAAGGCTGTAAACCTAATTCCTTCTTCAGCCTTTTTTCAAATTCCTTTATCTTCACCCAATCAGCATTCAGATTCTTTATCAACTCTTCTTCATCTATGCTTTCGTCAATTTTCCTCTTGCTTGTATGGAAATGATTTCTCCACTGCCAGTTCTCTTTTTGCATTTTCGCTGGAAAAATCTCATTGATCCGATCACATATTTTTCGTAAATCATCCGGAATGTTTTTCGAGCTTACCACAAACTGTATCCTGTAATCATACCCACTGCGATTTATGATCTCATAGAAATAAAAATTTTTTGTGTTCCAACCGCTCAAAACATTTTCCGCATCCGGAAGTATTTCTGACATCGTTTCCGTTTTAAAACGAATAATCGTTTTATTACTCGTTTCCAAATCGGCAATCAGTTCACCTTTGTCAGTCATTTCACTCAACCATTTATGGAATATGTGAGCGATATCCATAGCACGGTCAGGTTTATATTCAAAAATCAAATCCAACGCTTTTTTATGCTTTGCGTAAATTTCCTCACATATTTTTGCAAGTTTTTCATCACCCACAATATCCCTCCTAATGACATCCAGATAATTAGAAATCAAAACGGAAACCTCTGGACTTAAATTCGATTTCTCATAACATTTTTCAATGATCTCCAAAACATTCTGGTAGCTCATAGAACACCAATACAAGGCATCATTCCCTTCTCTCCCATCCGGCGAAAGATAAATAAGCACTTTCTGATACTCGGGGTAAGCATCATAAATCCATTTCCGATATCTTTCCAATTGACGATAGCCTTCCCCAGAATCAATTTTATTCTCGATGCATAGCACGATTTTTGATTGTTTCGATACTGCCAGGATATCTAAGTGATTCCACTCTCTGTATACACAAAAATCCTCATATGTAATTTTCAGCAAATCAAATACGGACAACTCGCATCCACCAGAAACAATGGCAAAACGGATAAATTCCTCCAGTATATTCTTCTCTAATCCATGATTTTCATTGGGGTCTAAAAGCCAAGCCAACATATTGCTGTGTCTAATTTCCATTCTGGTAATTTTTAATACATCAAACAGATTAAAAGAATCAGACCATTCCGCAAGCTGATCCAAACAAGAAATATCCAGAAGGAATTCTTTTAACGCCTGTTCATTCTCATTGTAAATCTCTTGATTCATTAATCATCCCATGCCCTTCTGTTTTTCTCTCTACTGTGCTAGTTTGATTGAAATTACCTTATACAAGCATTATGCCACAGTTCGCAAAAAAATACAATTTTTGCCAGGAAAATATTCACGTCCCATCATGTTTTTATCCTCCAAAAAACTCCTTAGATGCCGGTACCGACGTCTGTGAAAAATCCCACTTTTTCTAAGCAAACTCCCGTTTTTTTCTTCCTGTGACGCACGAACCGACGTCTGCGGCGCAATACCAGCACCTGCAAAAAATCCCCACACTGTGGGGATTTGAGGGCTTTTTTGACCGGTTTGATGCCGGTCTTTAACCTGCAATCATTTTTTGCACTTAAAATCACCCGAGAGATATATCACATTTTGTGATATTCTAAATCTCGTTTTTCCGCCGATTTTCTACCTTCATGGGGCGATTCCTCCACCTTAGAAAGAAAACTCCACACAGGGGCGTACAAGGGCACACAAGGCATCCTTTACTGTTAATAGCGCCGCCCATATTCTATCTTTACCCATCGCTCGAAAAGCGAGGAAATGTCCACCCCCTCTTGACATCCCTCTCCGCAAGAGTTTATATACCACAAGCGGCTCTGCCGACTTCAAATAAACGGAGGTCATGTTATGGACATACTGCAATCGTTTCTTTCTCTTGCTGATCCGTCCCCACCTACTTTTCGGGAAATATTTCGTTCCGCACAGGAGCTGCGTTCTGCTCTTGGCATGAAATCTTACTTACTGGATCACTATTTATCTTTGTTTTTCCAGATGGTGTCCCAGATTGATTTCATTGTTTTGCAAGACGAAGCTCAGGTTGCCATGGGAGAAATGCATCATCTATTCTCTGATACCAACGGAAAAACGTCACCAAAAATTTTTGCCATCATGGAGCAATTCCCATGTCAGGAAGCATCCACAAAGCAAAACCTCTGCCTGATATCCACAGCGGATTTTATTTTTGAGCAGTCCCTTTTGGATTTTCTTGCGGAAAAAAATTCTCTTTTCTCTTCCGTGGACACCATAGAACTCCAGCAGACAGAGAACAAAATCAGAGAGTACATCGGCAAAGAAAAGATGGACGCCTTTCAAAATATCCTGCTTCGTCGATTTCTCCTCTGTTCTCCTCTCCAATTTTTCGCCCAAACCATCACCACAGAACTGGTAAAACGATTTCTCACTCGTGATTTAGAAACGGATCAAGAAGTCTTTCGCTTATTTTTAAATCGTTTTCAGGGTGTCGAAAAAGTCGATCCCCTGTCGTCAAAGGCTCATTTCATTCAAGCCTTTGACGAGTAGACAGAAGTATAAAGCAGGGGTTCCATCGGCTCAAAAGCCTTGAAACCCCTGCTTTTCCTCGTCGGAAATGAATTCCGACTGCGGATTCCAGTTGGAAAACGACACACCGCAAAGAAGTGCGACCAGCCATTTATGGCTGGCATTTGCGCTGCAAATGTGTTGAACATCGTTTCCCAAACCCTTCCGCTTGCTTGATAAATTTTGAAATCCAGTTTTTAGACTAGCAGAAACAGCTTTCCAGCCACTTTAATCATTATCTTCCAGTCTTTTTCGTTTTCTACTCTGATAAACATGATACTGATTCCTGCACCGATGAGAGCAATAAGCGCTCCGAATATCCTCCCGATAGAAATACTTTCCGCAGTGTTTGCAAGCGACAACTGGATTTTCCTCCTGTCCCAATGCCACGACACAGGCAGTTTCCACCACCATTTTCAGGCTATCGAACACCCAGCAGGCACCCGGCACAGGATCATACCGCAGCACATAAGGGACGCCTTGATGATAAAAACTCTCTATCCTTTTTCGCAGAATCATTTTTTCCCAAGGCTCATAGTTAGGTTCTTCCAGCATTTCTTTGGTACGGAAGTGCTCAAACATCTCCTGCAGAAAAGGGATAATCCAGTCCACTGGCTCACAATAATTTTTAGAAAACACCAAATCATATATGGGAGAACGCCCTTGCTTTTGCCCAGCTCCCAAAAGTTTTTCTCCATTTGGTTCCACTTGAAACTGCTCCAAATATTTTTCTGGATCTTTAGTGGTGCTGGAAAATAAAAAATATTCATTTTCCGGCAGCAAAACTTTGGACTCCAAATAAAAATATGGATTCACCGGCAGCGACAGCATCCACCCCAGCAAGCCATACTTGGAAACAAAATCAAGAGCCGCCGCAGTCATTTCCTCTCCACTCTTTGCATCCGCAATGCTTTTTCCCATATTCAGAACATCCGCAATCAGCGTTTCTTCCTTTTCCACAGGGTCATACCACATCAGTACAGCGTTTTCTTCAGGGGCAATATAGTCCTGTCCTTGGCGTTTGATGATACGATAACCGGAATATTTCGCCCATGTGGAGATTCGGTTCTCATAGATTTCTTTTATTTTTTTCATGACTTCTGCCGCCTTTCTAGCACGATATTTTCATATGTTCCCTTGCACGTTCCCTTAGTTTTCGGATATTCCGCTCGCTGCTCCCCAACAGTGCGGCAATATCTTTCACGGAAAACCCATGGATATAAAACAAAAAAACAACTTTTCTCTGCATTGCCGTTAGCGTTTGCAATGATTTTGCCAGCTCAATATTCCCAGTCAGCTGGTACAGGTCTGCGGAACTTCTGGAGAAAATCCATTCCAGCCAATTCTCATCTGTATCGGATAACTTCAATTTGATTTCAGAAGAAAGATATTCTTCCTTTTCATTCTGGCACTCACAGAGAGTCATGTCCAGCATATCCCGTTTTTCTTTGTGCCTTCTGTTGTTGCAGTTCTCCGCCCGATCCAATTCATCCAGCACAGGTTTCCATTGTTCTATCACCACTTTTTCCTGTTCTGTCAGTCTTTCTTGCTCCATTAAATCACGATACGTATCAATAATCAACACCTCCCGCAAAAATATTTCCGATTTGTGATACCGTTTTTTGTGTTTTTACCGTCTTTATGATATAAGTAATAGTTTTATACGTTTCTCCTATTACATTTCTATAACTAAATGGTACTACACGACAATGAAAGTGAGGGATAGATTATGACGCAAGTTTCAGCAAAAAACGACTATTTTCGTATGTTTCGTTCCTATCCGGATGTGGTTCATGTGGACGAATTACGGGAGATGTTGGGCGGCATTGGCAGGACTACTGCATATGCCCTTTTGAAAAGTGGTCGCATCGAATCAGTAAAAATGAGACGGGTTTATCTGATTCCCAAAATCAACGTCATTCGCTTTTTATTCGAATCAGAAAAATAAACGGTCACAACGGATTTTATGGAAAAGAAAAGCAGAAAAAGAGTGGTAAAAGTCATCCGACCATGGTAACATACCCAAACACCTGAGACGGATGATTTCTAAAGAAAGGAGCGATTTTATGGTAACAGGAAGTATTTACGAAAGAAAAGGCATCTATTACGCCATCGTCAGCTATTATGTGGACGGCAGAAGAAAACAAAAATCTGTCAGCACAGGCTTGCCAGTGAAAGGAAACAAACGTCGTGCTTTGGAATTTCTGGAGAACCTGAAACGGACATACGAAACGAAAGAATCCATGGAAAATATGGACGGCAGTCGGCTTTTGATGACGGATTACATGGATGAATGGCTGAAAATCGTAAAGCCTTTGGTAGAACGAGCCACCTATAAAAGTTATGACAATATGGTCTCCGCTCGTATCCGACCTCATTTTGAGAAGCTGAATCTGCTTTTGACAGAAGTAGAACCCAAGCACATCAAAATGCTCTATGATGAGATTTTGGAACAAGGCTACACCACCAATACGGTCATCCATTATCACGCAGTTCTCCATCAGGCACTTGCCTATGCGGTGAAAAACGATTACATCCTCAGCAATCCGGCGGATCGGGTAAAGCGTCCCAAGAAGAACAAACATATTTCCAGTTTTTATACCAAGGAGGAAATTTTGACCTTGCTGGATATTGCCAAAGACGATCCCATTTACATCCCCATCGTTTTAAGTGCCTACTATGGGTTTCGCAGAAGCGAAACTTTAGGAATGCGTTGGAGTGCCATTGATTTTGAAAACAAGACCATCACCGTCAATCACAAGGTCACAGAGCTGACAGAAAACGGAAAAACCATTGTTTACGCAGAGGACAAACTGAAAACAAAATCCAGCTATCGTACCCTGCCCCTGATTCCTGTTGTGGAAGAAAAGCTGTTGGAACACAAAGCAAAGCTGGAACGAAATCAGAAATTGTTTGGAAACAGTTACTGCAAAGAATATATGGATTATGTTTGCGTAGACGAAATGGGCAAGCTGTTCCGCCCTAATTTCGTCAGCGACCACTTCGGCTGGTTATTGAAAAAATACGGCTTGAAAAAACTTACATTCAAAGAACTGCGTCACAGTTGTGCCAGCATGTTAGTGGCAGAAGGCATTCCAATGAAATCCATTCAGGAATGGCTGGGACATTCCAACTTCTCCACAACGGCAGACATCTATTCTCATATCGACTATCACGCAAAACAGCAGTCCGCCGCCGCTATTGGCAACGCATTGCAGAGTAAAAAAGATTGAATAACCCAACAGAGACGTACCGAAATAAAAAAAGAAACCTTGATTTCTCAAGGTTTCCAGAGCGGAGACGGTGGGATTCGAACCCACGGACGGTTTGACCCGTCAACTGATTTCGAGTCAGCCTCGTTATGACCACTTCGGTACGTCTCCATATTAACGTATGAAAGTATTTTCAAATTTTCAGTAAATTTTCTTTTGTTAGCAATTTGTTAGCATTTTAGCTTTTTTTGTTTGGCTGCTTCGGCTGAAAGCCTGATGTTTCCTGACTTTCTGGCATCGGGGACGAAATTCACCGCCTCGATTTCGAGTCAGCCTCGTTATGACCACTTCGGTACGTCTCCATAAACACCTATTTTACAAAATCGCCTATATAGTATACCAGTCAGAAATAGAAATTGCAATCGTTTTTACAAAAAACTACATGCTTTTCCCCAAAAATCAATCCTCCTTTCACGCTCTACCCTTGACACCCCCTTGGAATTTCTGTAAAGTAGAGAAGATGAGCATATAAAAAAATAGGATTCTTTCCTATTATAATATAGAAACAGGTGAAACGATGCAATCGAATCAAAATTCTAACTACAATAATGAAAGTATTACCTCTTTGAAAGGTGCTGACCGTGTCCGTCTGCGTCCCGGAGTTATTTTCGGGTCTGATGGGCTGGAAGGCTGCGAACATGCCGTCTTCGAAATCCTCTCCAACTCCATCGACGAAGCAAGAGAAGGTTTTGGCAGCAAAATCGAAGTGGTTCGCTACAAAGACCAGTCTATTCTAGTAAAAGACTATGGTCGCGGAATTCCCGTTGATTACAATCCCAAAGAAGAACGCTTCAACTGGGAACTGGTTTTCTGTGAACTTTATGCAGGCGGCAAATACCAAAACAATTCCGGCGAAAACTATGAATTCAGTTTGGGTCTGAATGGTCTGGGTACTTGCGCCACACAGTATGCCTCCGCTTACATGGATGCAACCATCTACCGTGACGGCATGCGTTATGATCTGCACTTTGAAAAAGGGGAAAATATCGGTGGTTTAGTAAAAGAACCCACACACAAACGTGTAACGGGCACACAGATCCGCTGGCTGCCTGACCGGGATGTTTTCACAGACATTGCCATTCCCCTTTCCTACTTCCAGGATGTTTTGCGCAGACAGGCAATTGTCAATGCCGGTCTGACTTTTGAGCTCTTTGATGAAGAAAGCGGCGAAACATTTACCTATTACTATGAAAATGGTATTCGTGACTATCTGGCGGAACTTGCAGGCAACACTTCTTTGACAGACGTTCACTACCTCCAGACAGAAACCAGAGGTCGTGACCGTGAGGACAAGCCGGAATACAAGCTGAAATTTGAAGCGGCTTTCTGTTTCAACAATCAGATCAATCTGCTGGAATACTATCACAACTCCAGTTTTCTGGAATACGGCGGCGCACCAGACAAAGCAGTGAAAAGCGCTTTTGTTTCCGCCATCGACAAATATCTGAAAACAAACAATCTTTATAAAAAGGATGAGAAAAAGATCACATTCTCTGACATTGAAGACAGTTTGATTTTGGTCATCAATTCCTTCTCTACTATCACAAGTTATGAAAATCAGACCAAAAAATCTATTACTAACAAATTCATCCAAGATGCTATGACAGATTTCTTCCGGGAACAGCTGGAAATCTATTTCATCGAAAACAAAATGGATGCGGATAAAATCGCCAATCAGGTACTGGCAAACAAACGCAGCCGGGAAACCGCAGAAAAAACTCGTGTTTCCATCCGCAAAAAGCTGACTGGCTCTCTGGATATGAACAACCGTGTAGAAAAATTTGTCAACTGCCGTACCAAAGACGTCAGCCGTCGTGAAATTTACATTGTGGAAGGCGACTCCGCTTTGGGTTCCTGTAAACAGGGACGTGACGCGGAATTCCAGGCAATTATCCCTATTCGTGGTAAGATTTTGAACTGTTTGAAAGCAGATTACAACAAAATCTTTAACAACGACATCATCACAGACCTTTTGAAAGTACTTGGTTGCGGTGTGGAAATCAAGTCCAAACACAACACTGGTCTGAATTCTTTTGACATCAATCAGCTTCGCTGGAGCAAAATCATTCTCTGCACCGATGCGGACGTAGACGGATTCCAGATCCGCACCTTGCTTTTGACCATGTTGTACCGTCTGGTACCAACACTTATTGAAGAAAAGAAGGTATACATTGCCGAATCTCCTCTTTATGAGATCGTTAATGGCAAAGACACTTACTTTGCATACTCAGACGCGGAAAAAGCAAACATCGTTAGCAAACTGAAAGGGAAAGTGAAGATCAACCGCTCCAAAGGTTTGGGTGAAAACCAGCCGGAAATGATGTGGGAAACTACCATGAATCCCGAAACCAGACGTTTGATTCTGGTAACTCCTGACGATGTGAAACGGACACAGGAAATGTTTGAACTTCTGCTGGGTGAAAATCTGGCAGGACGAAAAGAATTTATTGCCGAAGAAGGCTACAAATATCTGGACTTAACAGATATCAGCTAAGAAAGGTACGATTGTTATGGCAAGAAAGAAAAAAACAGTCATTGAACGAAAAGATAATTTCATACAGGAGCAGCCCATCACCCAGACACTGGAACAAAACTACATGCCCTATGCCATGAGCGTTATTGTTTCCCGTGCCATTCCTGAAATTGATGGTTTCAAGCCCTCTCACCGGAAACTTCTTTACACTATGTATCATATGGGGCTTTTGCGGGGCGACCGTACAAAATCCACTAACGTAGTAGGTCAGACCATGAAACTGAACCCTCACGGGGATTCTGCGATTTACGAAACATTAGTACGTCTGACCGAAGGCAACGGCGCACTCCTGACCCCATTTGTAGATTCCAAAGGGAATTTCGGGAAACAGTATTCCCGCGACATGGCTTATGCTGCTTCCCGTTACACAGAAGTAAAACTGGCACCCATTTGTCAGGAAGTTTTCGCGGACATCGACAAAAACACTGTGGAATTCGTAGACAACTATGATGGCTCCATGCAGGAACCCGTTTTACTGCCTACGACTTTTCCCAATATTCTGGCAAATCCAAACATCGGGATTGCCGTTGGTATGGCAAGTTCCATTTGTAGTTTTAACTTGGCAGAACTTTGTGAAGCAACAGCCGCATATATCAAAGATAATTCCATTGATCTTTGCGATGTGCTTCCTGCTCCCGATTTTTCCACAGGCGGACAGCTGATCTACAATCGCTCTGCTTTGGAACAGGTTTATCGCACAGGTCGCGGCAGTTTCAAGCTTCGGGCAAAATATCGTTACGACAAAGATGCCAACTGTATTGAAATTTATGAAATCCCCTACACTACCAATCTGGAAGTCATCATTGACAAAATCATCGCATTGGTAAAAGGCGGAAAAATCCGTGATATTTCCGATATTCGTGATGAAACTGACCTGAATGGTCTGAAAATCACCATTGATATCAAAAAAGGTACTAATCCTGATTTACTCATGCATAAGCTTTATGCCATGACGCCGCTTTCCGACAGTTTCAGCTGCAACTTTAACGTACTGATTCAAGGAAAGCCCATGACCTTAGGTGTGGGCGGCATTTTGCAGCACTGGACAGAATTCCGTATGGAATCCATCCGTAAGCAGCTGGCTTTTGACATCCAGAAAAAGCAGGAAAAATGCCACCTTTTACAAGGTTTGGCGGAAATTCTGCTGGATATTGACAAAGCCATTTCCATCATCCGTCATACAGAACTGGAATCCATGGTTGTTCCTAATTTGATGGAAGGCTTCTCCATTGACGAAGTACAGGCGGATTATATCGCAGAAATGAAACTGCGAAACATCAACAAGGAATATATCCTCAAACGTACGCAGGAAATGGAATCTCTGGAAAAAGAAATCGCAGATCTGAAAGCAACATTAGAAAGCAACACCAAGATCAAAAATCTGATCTGTCGTCAGCTGAAAGCCGTCGCGAAAAAATACGGCAAACCTCGTTTGACAGAAATCATTCAGGAAGAAGAAATTGTGACTCCCACCAAAGATGATTTCATTGAAGATTATGGCGTACGCCTGTTCCTGACAGAACAGAACTATTTCAAAAAAATACCCCTGATCTCCCTGCGTTCTGCTGGTGAACAGAAAGTCAAAGACGACGACTACATCATGCAGGAGATGGAAAGCACCAACCGTGGGGAAATGTTATTCTTCTCCAATCAGTTCAACGTATACAAAATGAAACTGAGCGACATTCCTGACAGCAAAGCAAGCTCCATGGGGGAATATCTCCAGAACCTGTTAGGTATGGATGCGGAAGAAAAAATCCTTTATATGACCGTCACACAGGATTACAGCGGCTTTATGGTATTTTTCTTCGAAAACGGGAAAGGCGCAAAAGTACAGCTTTCCGCTTATGCTACGAAAGCCAACAGACGGAAACTGGTCAACGCCTACTCTGCCCGTTCTCCACTGGTATACATGGAAAAACTGGATGCAGATGTGGATTTCCTGCTTATGCGCAACCATGACAAAGCCACTCTGCTTAACACAGAACTGATTCCGGCGAATGCTTCCAAAAGCGCATCCGGTGTGCAGCTTTATACCCTCAAGAAAAACAGCAGCATCACCAAAGTCTGCCCTGCGGCACAATTCCAGACAGACAATCCTGAATATTACCGGACACGGAAAATTCCAACAACAGGGCATTTCATTCAGGAAAAAGACAAAACTTCCAATGATGTTCCCGGACAGATCGAGTTATAAATTATTACAAAAAAAGGATTTCTTTCCTCGAAAGAAATCCTTTTTTCTTGTGAAATGTTCCACTTTTCTTTTCCCTCCATTGCCTTTCATTGACTTATCTTTCACAATGGTGTTATAATGCTTTTAGGGTTTTTTATTAAAAATTTATTGTAAATCAATATCAGGGATTATCACAGAAAGAAGGATGCAACATGTACAGAACCCTTTATAGCCCTCAGGGTGCTCACATCAATCTGGACGGCAGAGATATCATCAATATGGCCTCCAACAACTATCTGGGTCTGGCTAACGACCCCGATCTGGTAGCCGCAGCAAAGGAAGCCATTGACAAATATGGTGTTGGCCCCAGTGCCAGCAGAAACATTGTCGGCAACTTCGCAATCCACGACGAACTGGAAGAAGCACTGGCAAAATTCAAAGGCGTAGAAGCTGTTCTGGTATTCAACAGCGGCGTAGCTGCAAACACAGGCGTTATCCCCGTTCTGGTAGGCAAAGGCGATACCATTTACAGTGACGAACTGAACCACGGCAGCATCATCGACGGTTGCCGTCTGTCCCGCGCAAACGTAAAGGTATATCCTCACATGGATCTGGCAAAACTGGAAGAAATGCTGAAAGAACCCACAGAAGGCAAAAAACTGTTGGTTGCTGACGCAGTATTCAGCATGGACGGCGATCTGGCTCCCCTGCCCGAAATGGCAGCACTGGCTGAAAAATACGGCGCTATGTTCATGGTTGACGATGCTCACGGTGACGGCGTAATGGGCCCTTACGGCAAAGGTACTGTTGAACACTTCGGTCTGCGTGACAAAGTAACCGTAGAAACAGGCTCCCTGTCTAAAGCTTTTGGTGCAGCCGGCGGTTTTGTAGCAGGTACTAAAGAATTCATCGAAGAACTGCGTCCGAAAGCCCGCAGCTTCATCTTCACAGCTTCTCCTCTGGCTCCCTGCCTGACAGCAGCAGCACTGGCTGCCATCAACAAAATTGCTGATGACGACACTCTGGTAAAACGTCTGTGGGAAAACAGAGAATATTTCGCAAAACGTATGGAAGAAGCAGGTCTGAACACTGGCTCTACTGTAACACCTGTTATCCCCGTTATCGTTGGCGATGCAGAAAAAGCAGAAGAACTGAGCGCTCGTCTGTATGAAAAAGGCGTTTACGCACAGGCTATCAAATTCCCTGTTGTGCCCAGAGGTACTGCTCGTCTGCGTGTTATGATTTCCGCAGCACACACCAGAGAAGATCTGGAAAAAGCTGCTGATGCCATCATTGAAATCACAAAAGAAATGGGCATCATCTAATTTTGATACGACACCCCCGCTGTAAAAACAGCGGGGTTTTTCTTTGCTGTTTTCCAAACAAAAAGCCTCATGGAATCAAAGTCCCATGAGGCTTTCTTTTATGCTTCGTTTATTGTTAGATTACTGCTGCTGTTCCAGCTTTTTGTATTTTTCATTGAGGGCTGCGCCCACTTCTTTCTTATCCCGTTTATCAAACAGCATATGATACAGTACTACAACCATCAGGATGATACCCATGTAACCGCTGAAAGGATAAATGGTATTTACCAGAACTTTGAAGTCTGTCATGCCCAAGAAGAAAGCGATAACTGTCAGAACCAGAGCAACCAACATAAATTTCTTTGTTTTTTCCTGCGCGAACTGGCTGGTTACGCCCCACAGCATAGGTACTGCTGTTGTATAGATACCGCAGATCAGGATAACAGAGAATACAACACCAACTGCACGATGGATATTGTCTGCCAGCACCAGAGAAGGTACCGCTTTGTCATAAACGCTTTCGATATTTACCAGCAGACCCAGGTTCATGCACAGGATTGCCAGACCGAAAAGCACGCCGCCCAGCAGACCGCCATACAGAGCTTCTTTGCTGCTGTTTGCGCTAGCACCGATACCAGCAGAGAAAATCAATACAGCAATGGCATTAAAACCAGGATACAGGATACTGGAGAAGAGCCAGCCGCCGCTGTTCTTTGTAATTTCCAATGTAGGAATAACTTCTGCGGCATGACCCAGTCCGCCTGCATTACCCAGGAAGCTGATCAGACCAACGCCAACAGAAAAGATAATGATAACTGTACCAAGGCTGCCCAGAATGTCTGTCAGTTTGTGCAGCCCCAGAATAACTGTAAAGAATGCTGCCAATGTCATACCGACACGACCTACATAAGGATTGATTCCATAGTATTCTGCCAGTGTTGCGCCTGCACCGGAAATCATGATAACGAAGATCGCGTACAGGAATGCTTGGAACAGAATTTCGAAAATTTTACCAACTGTATGACCAAAATAAAAACGTACAATTGCGCCGGGAACTTTCAGCTGCAATTCTTTCCCGTGCCTCATAAACATACCGCCTGCCCAGGCGAAAACTACCATTGTTATAATACTGCCCAGGATACTCATAATCCCCTGTGCTGTAAAGAACTGCATAATTTCCTGCCCTGTTGCAAAGCCTGAACCGATGGCGCATGCCACATATGCGCCGGCAAATTTTACCACATTTGCCATACTCACCTTGTTTTCCATACCTTGTTCCCCTTTCTCTTTTGCATTTTCCAGATTCTTCTTTTGAAATCAGGATTGTATCGATTTAAGTACATAAATCGAATATGGAAGATTGTACCATATTTTTCTGTTTTTTGTAAAGAAATAGATTACACAATTTTTTCCATGTTTATGCAAAACCTTCCCATCTTTTTTCACAATAAAAATCTGATTTTTTTCCTCGTTTTTTATTATTTCTGCCATTGTCAAAAAAACACATTGGTGATACAGTATTGAGCAAGATTTATTTTTATACGTTGTATCTAATAAAAAACATACAAAAGATAGGGGTGTAGCAACTATGAACACAGAAAAATGTACTTCATGGGTAGAGAGAGATAAGAAGGTAATGGCTCCAACACAGCACCTTTCTTACTTCCCACTTGTTGTAGAAAGCGGTAAAGGCTCTATTATCCGAGATCTGGACGGCAATGAATACATTGACTTCCTCAGCAGCGCTTCTTCCTTAAATCTTGGCACATGCAACGATCATGTAAAAGCTGCCGTAGAAGAACAGCTGAAAAAATATTCACAGTATACCATTGCTTATACATATAATATTCCTGCCATCGAATATGCTGAACGTCTTGTCAGCACATATCCTGGCGATGTAAAAGCCAAAGTTCTGTTTGGTAACTGTGGTTCTGACGGCAATGACGCTGCTGTAAAATTTGCCAGAGCATTTACCGGACGCACCAAAATCATCACATTCATCAACGGTTATCATGGCAATACTTACGGTTCTTCTTCCATGACAACTGTAACCACCCGTATGAGAAAGAAAATGGGCCCTTTCCTGCCGGAAATCTATCCCTTCCCCTTCTTCGGGTCTGACACACCAGATGATGTATGTGAAAAAGAATGTCTGAAAGAAATGCAGCGTGCATTTGATACTTACCTGCCCGCAGACGATGTGGCAGCAGTCATCATCGAACCTGTTCAGGGTGACGGCGGCCTGATTCCTGCGCATCCTATCTTCATGAAAAAACTGCATGAACTTTGCCAGAAACACGGCATCCTGTTTATTTCCGAAGAAGTACAGCAGGCATTCTACCGCACTGGTAAAATGTATGGTATCGAACATTACGACATCGTACCTGACGGCATCATCTTGGGCAAATCTGTCGGCGCTGGTCTGACACTGGGCGCTTTCATGGCTAGAGAAGAAATCATGGACTGCCTGCCTGCTCCTGCCCATCTGTTCACACTGGGCGGCAACGCACTGGCATGTTCCGCTGGTATTGCGGCATTTGACTACATGCATACAGAAGAATTCCAGAATATTTTGAAAACAAACTGCGAAATCCTGCAGGAATCCTTCGCAATGCTGAAAGAAAAACATGGCAATATCATCAGCACAACCAATGGTTTGGGTATGTCCTGTGGTATCGGCATCGTAAAAACAAATGCCGATGGCACCAAAGAACCTGATCTGGATGGTACTTTCAAGATCCTCTACCGTGCATACGAAAAAGGTCTGCTGGTCATCTCTGTTGCAGGCAATATCCTGAGAATTCAGCCGCCTCTGAACATCGAACATGATCTGTTCCGCAAAGCTTTTGCAATCCTGGATGAAGCAATGGCAGACTATGAAGCAAGCAATATCCCTGACGACGTACTGCAGTTCCAGAATGGCTGGTAATACTGATTTTACAAGAGAGAAGCAATTCAAGCTTCTCTCTTTTCTTGTGTGCAGAGGCCATAGGAATCTTTCTCCAGCTTTTTCTCTCCCCCCATTTCTATTCTGGAAACTACAAAATAACGCACAGAAATATGCAGGCAAAAAGGCTATTAATCCTAATAAAATTGGCTGAATCGCCTCAATATATCTTCCCTGATTACAAAATAGCAGCAAGTCTCTCCAATGGTTTACTGGCAAAGAGTATGGTCATTTTCACCTGTTTTTTTCAAAAAAATTCACACTCCACAGATGGCTTTTGATGCTTTTCTGTGCTTTTATTAGGCATTTGCATTGCAACAAAGAACTTTCTTTTATGTTATGGCATTGAATGCCCTTTTGAGCAGCGTGCAAATTGCAGTAGGATCTGTCAAAAACCCATTTTTCATCCGTCATTTTTCAAATTCTAGCCCCTTTTTTGCAAAAAAAGATTGGATACCAGTATCCAGTATCCAATCTTTTGACAGAAAATGTCCATTTTCTTTTGTGCAATTTTTCGTACAAATTATTCGCAAAACTCCACTTTTTGGCTTGATGTATGACATCAAGTACAATTTCTTATTTTTTATTCTGCATAATTTCGATTACTTTCATATCTACATCTGTCAAACCTTCATGAGAAAGTTTCATCAGGTTTTTGGTTGTGTCTTCTACCGCAGTGCTGATGATACCGTCAGTTGCCTGTACAATGCTGTTATCCATTGCATACAGTGCCGCATAAACTGCTTCGCCTGCGCAGATTGACAGTTTTAACGCACAACCGCCTTTTGCACCGTCACAGAACATACCTGCTACGCCGCCCATCATGTTCTGTACAGCGCCGGAAATCTGTTCCAAGTTGCCGCCCATCATATATGTGATAGCTGCCGCAGAACCGGAACCTGCCAGTGTTGCGCCACAGATAGGAGAAAGTCTGCCCACATGTTTTTTCATATACATGATAATGAGCATTCCCAGCAATTCTGCACGCAGGAGTTTTTCAGGAGAAGCCTGCAAATGTTTTGCAGCCACTGCCGCAGGAAGCATCGTTTCCAGACCCTGGTTACCACTGCCCAGATATGTCATAACGGAGCCATTGCCGCCGCTCATGCGGAAGTCACATGCTGCTGCTGTTGTCAGTTTTACATCTGTTACCATATCATTGGACAATGTACCGTTGAGAACCATTTTCTGCATGCAAGGGCCAATACCGATAGCATATTTCTTTTCCAGACCTTTCTTTGCAATATCCAGGTTCATATCAATACCTTCCTGGATAAATGCCAAATCTTTCACGTCCACTTCATTTGCCATTTTGAAGAAATCAGCAAATGTGTACTGTGTAATATCGAAACCATCATGTGTTTCTTCTTCCACAATCTCTTCTTTCCGGTTATCCAGCAGGACTTTTCCATCTTTTTCAGAATATACCAGATTATCATGGGCATCTTCTGTAATTGTGTGCGCGCGTTCTGTTTCATTTGTAGCTACACATTCAATGTAGAACTGGCTGCTCTTCAGCACTTTTACAGTTACAAAGCCTTCTTCTACCAGTTTCTGACCTTTTTCCACATGTTCGGGTTTTACTTTCGCAAAAATTTCCATGGTGTTGTCAGGATCAGCCAACAGGCATCCCAGTACACAAGACAGTTCAATACCGTTTGTGCCAGCGTTGGGGATCTGTACGCTATAAGCGTTTTTAAAGATGTTGGAGCTGATGACCATATCCAAATGTGTTGCGGGTTTTTCCAGCAGTGCGCATGCTCTGGATACTGCCAAACCAATTGCTACGGGTTCTGTACAGCCCATGCTGGGTTTCATTTCACTTCTGATTGCTTCCAATGCCATTTTCATATCCATTTGTAATTCCTCCTAAAGAATATCCGATTCATTATGTTGTCCTATTATAGAGCAAAAAGCGTGCCAAACAAAAAACCCCCGAAATTCTGCTTTTTTTGACATTTGATTTCTCAATTATGAGAAATTTATATTGTTTCCATTTCTTTATTTCCCATATCCAAATAAATAATGTACTTTTTCTCATACATTTTTCCTGCTTTTTGCAATAAAAAAAGCCCCTTTGGTATACGGCATACCAAAAAAAGGGCTTGTTTCTAACTTTTTAGCGATTTCTCATTTTTGAATATGATTTCTCAAAAATGAGAACTAAATGAGATCATATTTTTTCAATTTACGATACAATGTGGCACGGCTCACCTGCAAGGTATCCGCAAGATGGTTTTTTTCTTCCAGAGAAGCGCCGGGTTTGACCATACGCATCAAAATTCGTTTTTCATAATCGGACATCATTTCATCCAAGGAACGAGGTGCTGCACCACGGCTTCCATGAAGAGCAATATGATCCGGCAAGTCTGAAAGAGTCACATGCGTTCCTTCCACAATATTGGCCAGATACTCCACAATGTTTTTCAATTCTCTGACGTTTCCCGGCCAATCATAAGCAATCATAGCATCCAGTGCTTCCGGTTCCATTCCTTCCAGATGCTTATTCAGTTTCTGATTATAATACCCAATATAATGGGTAATCAAAGCCGGCAAGTCTTCCCGCCGCATACGCAAAGGCGGCAATTCAATGGGAATGATATTCAAACGATAATACAAGTCCTCTCGGAATGTGCCTTCTGCCACCATCTGCTCAATATTTTTATGAGTAGCGCAAATAACGCGAATGTCTATCGGAATAGGTTTTCGTCCGCCGATTCGTTCCACCTGTTTTTCCTGCAAAACACGGAGCAGTTTTGTCTGAACCGGCAAAGGCATATCACCGATTTCATCCAGAAAAATGGTACTTTTATCTGCCAGTTCAAATTTCCCCACAGAGCCATGCTTCCGCGCTCCGGTGAAAGCTCCTTCTTCATAGCCAAAGAGTTCACTTTCTACCAGATTTTCTGGAATGGCAGCACAGTTAATGGAAATCATCAATTTTTCCCTGCGGTCGCTGAGATCATGAATCATTTTTGCCATAATTTCTTTCCCCGTACCGCTTTCCCCACGGAGAAACACCGTAGAATCAGACTTGGCAACTTTCCGGCCGATACGCAGCGCCTCCTGCATCTTGGGGCTATCCCCTACAAAAGACCATGCGCTTTCTGCCGTATGCACCGCTTTCAATTGTTCTTCCAATTTGCTGTTCGCTTCATCCGTATAAAGCTTGCTTTCCAGCAACATACTCATATACTTGAGGAATTCTTCCAATTTTCCCATATTCTCCAGAACATTCTTCCGCTGCTGTTCCCGAAAAGCAATGATAGAAATGATGCCTACCACTGTCTGATTCTGAAAGATGGGATAAGCCAGATTGGCAAGCTCTTTGCAGTATGCCCGTTTCTCACAACCTACACAGTTGGAGTCGTCGTTCACATCCCGAATAATACCGCCCTTCCCAGTCTTAAGAATCTTCTCAAAAAAATTGGCATGGGAAACGGCATTACCGATTTCATTGAGATAATCCCCTGTGCCTGCCACACGAATCAGTTCATGGTCTACAATGGTAACATCTGCTTCCAAAATAGAAGCGATGGCCTGTACATATGCCTGAATAAAAGGTTGTATTTTCATCAAAGGTGTCAAGCCTGTCATCTCCCAGCCGTTCTCATCTCATTCCAACATTGTTTTTATCAAAGTATTTTCATATAAAACTCCAGAAAACAAGAGCCGGAAACTCTCATCAGTTCCGGCATCTATTTTTCTGTATCTTGATTATATCACAGCAGGCTTTTTCTGTAAACTTCCCGAATATCCTTCTCTTCCAGACCATATTCGGGGAATGTAGCCAGTTTTTTGGGATTTTCCATGGAGCGTTTTGCGTAGTAAGCAATATCCTCCGCTGTGAATGTTTCGGAAATATCCAGTACATCTTTCATGAGCTGGCCCATGTCTTCTGTGGTTTCCAGACCCAGATAGCCAAGAACTTCTTTGACTTTCTGATTGTCTTTGCCAAAGAGTTCCATATACGCCTGCATCACCATGCCGTTTGCACGGCCATGAGGAATCTGTTTTTCGTATGTCAGGAAATAACCCAATGCATGGGGAATGGAAGTGCTTGTCTGGGCAATGGCAACACCGCCAATTGTGGATGCCAGCATCAGTTTTTCACGTACTTTCGGTGTATATTCTCTTGCTTTGAGCGCAGGAATACATTCTTTCCAGTAGGACAGACCCATAGCCACGATTTTTTCACTTACTGTATTGGCATTTGCGCTCAAATAGCTTTCTACCAGATGGCTCATAGCATCTACTGCTGTATTATTGGTTACTTTTGCAGAAAGTGTATCCATGTATTTGGGATCTAAGAAAGATACGGCTGCAAATACAGGCTGCATAATACCGCTTTTGGTACGTTTTTCATGGAGTGTCAAAATGGCATACTGTGTCACTTCAGAGCCTGTACCTGCTGTTGTAGGGATTTCCACAACAGGCAGTGCTTTTGCGGAAGGATCTGTAAAGAGAATTTCCGCATCTGCTTCCGGATTTGCAGTCAGTACCGCAATGGCTTTGGAAGCATCCATAGGAGAGCCGCCGCCGATCCCAATAACAAAATCAACCGCTTCTTTTTTTGCCAATTCTGCCGCACGGACAACGGTTTCCACATCGGGATTTTCGCCGATTTCATCGAACAATACCCACTGCATGTCCAATGCTTCCAGCGCATCTGTTACATCTTTCTGAGAACCGTTTTTCTTTGCGGAAGTTCTGCCAGTAACAATCATGGCTTTCTTCCCCAGTTTTTTCAGAACTTCTTTATGTTCTGCAATACAGTCCCGTCCAAAGTATGTATCTACGGGCATAAAATAACGAAATGTGTTCATATTTCTATTCCTCCTTTTTTAGCACAAAAAATCATACCAGTCCCAATCCACAGACAAAATACCTACGGCTGTCTGTTCCTGAGGGTCTTCCAATAATTCAAATTCTATTTCAAATTCATGATAACGTTCGCCTTCAATGGTTGCTACACCAGAAATGATGTAATGGCGGCCTTCTCCTTCCAGCCATTCCCCTTCCATCAGAAGATCATCTTCTTCCAGATAGATTTTATTCAGTTCCTGCTGGATTTCCTGTTCCGTAAATGTCAAACGCATAGCAATAACCTCCTTTATGATGATTTTACCATTGACAAAATAGATATACAAGAAAATTTCTCTTTGTCGCAAAGGCATTTCATGGTATACTAATTGAGTACAACAAACAGGAGGCTTGGAGATGCATTACATTGTATTAGACTTGGAATTTAACCAGTCCTTTCCATTTAAGACCGGAAAAAAAACAGAGCCTGTGGCAGAATGCCCTTTCGAAATCATACAGATTGGTGCCGTAAAGCTCAATGAAAATTTTGATATATTAGAAGAATTCAATTATATGATTCGTCCCCAGATTTACCCCCGTCTGCATCCCTTTGTGGAAAAAATCACTGGGATACAGGAAGAAGACTTAAAAGGACAGCCCTCTTTCTCAGAAGCTTATGAAGCATTTTTGCGCTTTATCGGCAAAGAAGAAGCAATTCTCTGTACATGGGGCCCTGACGACATCAAGTCTTTGTTCCGCAATATTCTCTATTATAATCTGGATGCAGATGCACTGACTGATCAATATCTGAATATCCAGCCCTTTGCTTCCGCATATCTTCATCAGGAAGCCGGCAAAGCCATTGGTCTGAAAAATGCCGTGACAGAACTGGGTATCGAAATACAGGATGCGTTCCACAACGCACTGAATGACGCTGTCTACACAGCTAAAATTTTCCGCATCGTTCATCCGGAAAACATTACGCCGGATATTTTCCAGCCACTGACTATGCTTGCGAAAAAACCAAAACGTATGCGGACAGATAAAAAAGCCCTGTTCCAGCACTTCATGACACAGCTGAACCGGGAACTGACAGAAAGCGAAAAGAAACTCATCAAAGCAGCTTATACCTTGGGCCGCAATCATGCTTACGATATGGCTCCTGCGCCTAAGAAACACAAAGATACAAAATCTGAAAAGAAAAAATCATAAACGAATTCTCAAAACCAGAACGTTCAGCGGAGCATTCTGGTTTTTTTATTTCTAAATCTGCTCTTACTATGTTCCGCATCACAAAGACATATCTTAAATTCTTTTCAAATTTGTTTTTATTTATTTCATATTTTTATGAAAGGTATCAAATATTTCTATGGCTTAATTTTCAGTTTTTCCTTTGCAAATTATGCATAAAATTACACTTCTTTCCAATTCATCTATTCAAAAATTAAAATTATTCTTAAGTTTTTAAAATCCCTATTTTAATAAAGAATGAATTTTTATCAAAAAATTTCGCATAATAACAAATATCTGTGTATTTGACTCTAGGCTTTTATCATATTATAATCTTATAGTAATTTTCAAGAAAATCAACTTTACTTATATATTAGGAGGTATTTTATGTTTACTTCTATTGTTGGCATCAACTGGGGTGACGAAGGCAAAGGCCGTATGGTCGACTTGCTTTCACAGGAATATGATATCGTCTGCCGTTATCAGGGCGGCAATAACGCAGGACATACGGTTATCAACGATCAGGGCAAATTTGTACTGAATCTGCTGCCTTCCGGCATTTTGCGCAGTGACGTAGTCAATGTCATGGGCAACGGTATGGTTATCGACTTGGAACACCTGCACAACGAAATCTCCCGTCTGCGGGAAGCTGGTGTATCCATCACACCGGAAAATCTGAAAATCAGTGATAAAGCAGTCATCTGCATGCCTTATCACGTTATGCTGGACTGTCTGGAAGAAGATCGTCTGGGCGACGCAAAATATGGCTCCACTCGCCGCGGCATCTCCCCCGTTTACGGTGACAAGTACATGAAAAAATGTCTGCGTATGGGTGATCTGAAATACCCCGCCATTTACCATGACACACTGAAACATGTTTTGGAATACAAAAATCTGATTATTGAAAACGTTTATCATGCAGCTCCCGTAGAACTGGCTGACATGACAAAATGGCTGGACACATATGCCGCAGAATTCGCGGATTATATTGTTGACACAAGCCTGTATCTGGATCAGGCTGCAAAGGAAGGCAAAAAGATCATGTTCGAAGCACAGTTAGGCGCGCTGCGTGACATCGACTTCGGCATCTACCCTTTCACCTCTTCTTCCTCCACCATTGCGGCTTACGCTCCCATTGGTGCAGGCGTACCCAATCACAAACTGGATCAGGTAGTAGGGATCATGAAAGCATACTCCAGCTGTGTAGGCGAAGGCCCTTTCACCTGTGAATCCTTCGGTGAAGAAGCGGAAAAACTCCGTGAAGCTGGCGGTGAATACGGCGCAGCAACAGGTCGCCCCCGCCGTGTAGGCCCCTTTGACGCAGTGGCATCCCGCTATGGTATCCGTGTACAGGGGTGCACAGAAATTGCACTGACAAAACTGGATGTTCTTTCCTATTTGGAAGAAATCCCTATCTGTGCTCAGTATGAACTCAACGGCGAAATCATTGACGAATTCCCTTACGCCGCTGTTCTGCCCGAAGCAAAACCTGTCATTCGCAAAGTAAAAGGCTGGAACTGTGACATCAGCAAATGCAGAACAAAAGAAGATCTGCCCAAAGAAGCACTGGACTACATTCATCTGCTGGAAGAAATGACCGGCTGTTCCATTCGATACGTTTCCGTAGGCGCAGAACGTGACGCTTATATCCGCATGTATTAAACAAAAAAGGCATGAAATCTCAAGTATAAGAGGTTTAGAGGCATCTTCATAAGAAAACAAAGAAAGCCAAAATCCTTATCATGACAAAGGATTTTGGCTTTCCTATTTATGGAGATTCTCGTCATTATGTTTTCTTATGAATACAGCCGTCGCAATTCCCCTTAAGAAATCAAGGAAAAGGAAAATCAATGTTTTCTTAAGGGGAAGTTGCTTTCATGCCTTTCTTTTTTTCAAATATATTTCAGGAAAAAGATGGGCTGCTGTATTTCATAAGCAACAATTCCACCGCCAAATCCTCTGCCATACGGCCGCTTTTGATGTCCAGATCTGTTTCCAGACAATCTGCCAATGCCTGCTCCAATTCCTTTATGGAAAAGCTTTTGCTCTGACGGAGATATTCCCGCACCGCAAAATCCCGCACTTCAAGTCTGCTGGCAATCTCTGCCTGTGCGGCTCCTTCCGCTGAAAGCAAAGCACTCCCCAAGATCATACGGAACTGTCTGGTCAGCAAAGACAACACCATGTATGGAGATTCTTTCAAGGACAGCAGATTGGAATAGATGGAAATGGCTTTTTCCGTCTTTTTTTCACCCATTGCCCGTACCAGTTCAAATACCTTCGCTTCCAAAGAAACAGAGCATACCGCGGAAATATCTTCCTGGGTGATTTCCCCTGCGCCATCTTTGTAGGCAATGAGTTTATCCATTTCCCGCTGGAGATTTTCCATGTTGTTATCTGTTGTCCGCAGCAGCAATACTGCCATGGCTTCTGAAAGCTGTACACCGCCAGAAGCACATGTTTTCCGCAGCCAAGTAATGATTTCTTTTTCTTTCAAAGGCGCAAACTCTACAACCTGCCCTTCTTTAGCTATGGTTTTATACAGTTTTCCTGTTTTTTCCGCTTTTTCTTCCACAAAAAGAATACAGGTACTTTCCGGACTGTCCTTCAAAAATTCAACCAGCCGTTCTCCTTCTTCCTTTCTGCCATTCCGATGGAAAAACTCACTGTTGCGAATGAGAACCAAACGTTTATCATTGAGAAAAGGCAGTGTTTCCGCCGCGTCCATGATAGTTGCCGCTGTTGCCTTTTTTCCTTCCAGAATATCTGAGTTCATACTCTCTGTTCCCGGAGGCAAAAGTGCCTGTACCAACGCTTCTTCATAATTTTTCATGAGATACGTTTCCGTACCATAAAAGAAATAGCATTTATGGAATTGGTGTTCCTTCCATTGCTTCTTTAATTCTTTCATAAATCGGTTTCCTTTCTGCCGCCGTTGTCACTTCTGCCTCACCTTCAGGCGAAATGGTTACAACGATGCTTCCCATTTCATCGGTGCGGAGAATTTCTGCGCCACAGGCAGACAAACGTTCCAGCACTTCTTTGTGGGGATGTCCGTACAAATTATTGGCACCACAGGAAATCACTGCTGTATCAGGAGTTAATGCCTGCAAAAAAGATTCTGTGGAAGCTGTTTTAGAACCATGATGGCTAACTTTCAGAATGTCTGTTTCCTCAATCAAATTATTTCGTTCCAGCAACAATTCTTCTTTTGCTTCCAAATCTCCTGTAAATAAAACAGATGTATCACCATAAGCGTAACGCAGAACCAGAGAACGCTCATTTTCAGATTCTGCTGCCTGATCCTCATAAATTGGAAACAAACATTTCATTTCTCCCAGAGCTGTACTGTGGATCATATCCCCATGCTTCATAGTATATAACGAAATCTGATTTTTTTCCACGATTTCCTGCAACTGCTCATCCATCTGTGCATCCGCAGCTTTCATAGCAGACACATAAATCCCCTCTACCGGCATATCATCCAGCAATTCCAGAATGCCTGTACTATGGTCGCCATCCAGATGGCTGAGGAAAACAGCATCAATCTGCGTCACACCTTTTGATGCCAAATAAGGCTCTAATATGGTCACACCTGTATTTTCACCTAATTCTTTATTATATTTTCCACCGCCGTCAATGACGATAGCACGATGGTCATAAGTAGTCAGAACGGCACAATCTCCCTGCCCTACATTCAGAAATGCCAATGTATTTCTATGCCACAAAAGCCGATTTCCCATTAGCATCACCAAAAGTAAGCTGGTACACACTGCTGTTCCCACACAAAAACGCCTTTGCGGACGATAAAAACAAATCAAACATACCAAACCATAAAAACACAGAATCCCAATGACTGGAGGCTTCCCAACCGCAACATAACTATAAGGAATCATCGTCACCATCTGGCACACTTTTTCGTAAATCTGAAAAATCACATAAACCGGGCCAGCCAGAAAAACACCAAGGGGCAGGAAAATCATCCCACTCAATGCCGCCAGCATGGTACAGCCGAGCAATATCCCACTCAAAGGCAGTATCACAAGGTTTGCCAATACACTGACTGTGGAAATATAATAAAAATGATACGCTGCCACAGGCATGCCAAAAAGCGAAGCAAAAAAGGAAATTCCCATCATTTCACCAATCTTTCCATACCATGTATGGCCTTTGGGAATGACGCGAGCACCCACATAAATGCCCAAAACAGACAGAAAAGATAATTGAAATCCAGCACTCCACAAGTAAAGTGGATTTACCAGCAGAATCACCAAGGCAGCCAATGCAATGGAATTGAGCCATTCATGACGCTGATAGATCATCTGCCCCAGGCAAACTAAGGAAATCATGACCACTGCCCTTACAGATGAGGGCGAAAATCCTGTGAGAAACAGAAAAGCCATGCAGATGCACAATGTTGCTGCCGCTGTTTTCCGTTGGGATTGATGCAATATCCGCCGCAATATCACAGATATGTAAAACGCCAGCAAAGACATATGCAGACCAGAAATACATAATATATGGGTCACACCGGCACGAGTATAAAGTTCCTCTATTCCAGCGTCAATATCATCCCGATCCCCCGTAATCATGGCTTCTGCCAGTGCGCTCTCCTTCTGAGGCAGTATGGTTTCCAGCACATTCTTTATTCTATGGTTCCAAGCTGCCGCAATGGTACCTGCTGTGTTATGACGTTCTCCTGTTTTTTCCAAAGATTCCGGAAACATTTTGCAGTCATAGCCTTCCGCCTTCAAATACAGGTATTCGTTATAACCACTGAAAATATCCCCATGGTCAAAGGGCTGTGCATTGCCGGAAAATATGATTTCTTCCCCTTCCGTAAATGTTCCCTGATTCATGTCAATCATATAAATCTTTTGATTTTTGTGAACCTCCCCCGTTTCTGATTCTGTCAAATCTGCATGAACTGTCAGTTTTGGATAACCACCGGATGTTTTTTCCGCTTTTGCCACATATCCTTCTCCTGTAACAGAAACAGGGGCCGTCGATACAAAATTGTCTGCCCCATGATAACCAGTCAGCAAAAATCCCAGAGGATATGCAAGCAAAAGAAGCAAATATCCTTTTCTCTTCGTTTTTATCACGATATATGACCCACAAACAATACACAAAAAAATACAGACCAGGCATACCCATAAAGATATACCCAGTCTGCAATAAATGCCACATATCATGAAAATCAATATCCAAAGTGCTGGTCGTTTCATTGTTTATTCTGTAAACGGATGGTCTGCAAACTTTCTACTGCCGTAAAAGGTGTGCTGAAATCCAATACACCTTTATAATCTTCTATTTTTTCCCCTTCCATAAGGAACTGAACTTTATCCACTTCTTCCAGCTCACAAAGGGAATTTACAATGGAATAGACTGTCACAACATCATTAATATTCGCTGTTGCTGTTTTGGTCAGGAAATCCTGACTCAAGTTCACATAACAGATACCGTCTTTTGTTGTGGTAACATCACGAATCTTGGTATCCGCGGGAACTGTGGGATAATATCCCTTTTCCAGAGGGCCAGCAATGAGCTGTTCCAGAATGGTCTTTTCCCGTGCCTGATTGGCATTCACTTCCACAACCCGGTCTTCAATCTGAAAATCTGTGCCGTCTGCATTGGTGAAATACAGTTTCAAGATGGCATATTCTGTTGTTTCTGCCGGAACATCTCCGTCAATGCGGACATTTTCCCGGTTCATAACGCCAATCTTTTTTCCCTGCTGGTTCCGCAGGGTGCGGCCTTCCACAGTCAGTTCCACATTATCTATCATTTCCAAAGAAGTCAGTGTCCAGACAATTGCCGAACGGCAGACAACCTCCTGTGCATTTTCCAGTGCAAGATAAGAAGAAGACACATCTACTACTGCTTTTTTATCCTCCAGATGTACAGATAAAAACTCCACATCTGCCGGAACAGCACTGATCATTCCGTCTTTCTTTGGGTCTTCTTTCATACGTTCCAGCAAATGAAATGCCATATTGGACGTTTCTGCTTCCTGAGGTACATTTGTACGCACTTCTTTTAAGGAATTATTCGCTGACACCAAATAATACACTTCTGCGCCTTCCATGCCAGAACTGCCTATTTTACTTCCCAGCAAAAACAGACAGGGAAGCAGGATTATACAGACAATAACGACAAGTGCAAGATGCAAAAGCCATTTTTTCTTTTTCATCAGCCGCAATCACTTCCTTCCCTGTAAAGTCTGCTGTATTTTTTCTTTCTGATTAACTGTTTTGACGCAGAGGAATCCGCATCTGAATGGAAGTACCTTCCTCTTCTTTGCTGTTGACTTTGATGCTGCCATTATGCATCATCACAGTTGCATAAGTGATGGAAAGCCCCAGACCAGTTCCTCCAGTCTCTCTGTCACGGGTTTTATCCACACGATAAAAACGTTCAAAAATACGATTGATTTCATCCTCAGGAATGCCAATCCCTGTATCGCTGACAGTGATGAACGCATTTTGATGATCCGCATCCAGTACCACTGTCACACTGCCGCCTTCCGGTGTGTATTTCACAGCGTTGTCTACCAGATTGGAAATGGCAAGGGTCAGTTTCATTTCGTCTGCCTCTGCCAACACGTCTTTTTCCTTGCTGTAATGAATCTGAATCTGTTTTGCCGCTGCAAGGGGTGTCATACGCTTGATGATGTCCTCCATGACCTTATTCAAATCTGTTTCCGCAAAGTTCAGCGGAATTTCTTTCTGATCCAGTTTTACCAATGTCAGCAGGTCATTGATGATGGCTGACATACGGTCAATTTCGGAATTGATGTCATGCAAAAATTCTACATACATTTCCTTTGGCACATCTTCCTGAAGAAGAATAGATTCGCTCAATACCTTAATGGAACTCAAAGGCGTTTTCAATTCATGGGATACGTTAGAAACAAACTGTTGGCGGCTGGAGTCCACTTTTTCCAGCTGGTCTGCCATATGGTTACATGCCAGCGCCAAATCCACAATTTCGTTATGGGTCTGGTTTTTGATTTCCAGACGCTGTTCTAAATGCCCTTCCGCCATTTTCTGAATAACTTTGATCATACGCTTCAAAGGCTCTGTAAACATTTTAGACATGATAATCATAATGATGATTACAATAACCAGAAGCGTAATCATCATAATATAAGCTTTGCTTGCGATATCACCAACAGTTGCGTCCACGTCCTGCAAGGAATCCGCAATAAACACAACCCCATCATGCTGACTGCCACTGCCTACAATAGATGCTGCCGCATAAACAGTGCCGTTTCTCTGTTCTCTGGCAACGTCCTTGTCCTGAAGTGCTTCCAGAACTTCCGGAACCAGATAGGTTTTGCCTACTTCTTCGTACCCAGTGTCATAAACCACCCGCGCGGAAGCATCCAGCACCAAAACCCGAAAATCTTCATCCTGACTGGTTTTCAGCACCATCTCTTCCAGACTTTCCTGATTTTCCGCATTGGTAAAAAAGTCATAGGAAGCAAGCTGCCCAGCAATAACATTGGCTTCACTGAGAAGTTCTTTTTTTCTTTCTTCTACAAAATATCCCTGAATGGAATGGAGTATGGTGTTTGCCATCAATAGTAGTGGGATAACCCCAATGATGACGTAGGTCACCAACAACACCCATCGCAGGCTGATAAAAGGTGCCTCTCGTTTCTTAGTTAAAATAGTAACCAACTCCCCATTTTGTAAAGATATATTTGGGTTCACTTGGATTTGCTTCTATTTTTTCACGCAGACGGCGTACATGTACATCCACCGTACGCACATCGCCGGGGTAATCATATCCCCATACGGTATCCAGCAGTTTTTCGCGGCTGTAAACCTTTCCGGGGTTTTCCATGAGCAGTTCCAGCAGGTCAAATTCTTTTGCTGTCAGATTTACTTCTCTGCCATTGATGAATACCCGGCGGCTGTCATAAGCCAGTTCCAGATCACGGGCTTTCAGTACATTTTTTGCCTGAGGTTCCGCTGTCACTTTCTTCACGCTGCGGCGCAGGATCGCTTTGATTCTGGCTTTCAGCTCCAGAATGTTAAAAGGTTTTGTGATATAGTCATCAGCACCATATTCCAGGCCCATAATTTTATCCATATCTTCCCCTTTTGCTGTTACCATGATGATGGGGATCTGAGAAAATTCACGCACCTGCTGGCAAACCTGCAAGCCGTCCATTTTCGGCAGCATAACATCCAGTACCACCAGATCGAAATTTCCTTCTTTAATATATTGCAGCGCTTCCTCCCCATCGTAAGCCGCTGTTACTTCCATTCCATCTTGTTCCAATGAAAACTTAATTCCTTTGACAATCAGTTTTTCATCGTCCACTACCAAAATATGATACGCCATTTTGCCCTTTCCTCCTGTTCTAAGTCTAATCTACGGTAAGTTCTCCTGCAATCTTCGCATAGGTCTTTTCTCCAATGCCTTTTACATTCTGAATGTCTTCGATTCTGACAAAGGGGCCATTTTCTTCACGATACGCCAAAATTCTCTCTGCCATTTTCTCACCAATTCCATCCAGAAGCATCAGTTCTTCTTTACTTGCCGTATTTAGGTTGATCGCATCATGAACTGCAACTTCCACTGTTTCTACCGCAGATGCCGTTTCCTGTATCACCTTTCCGTCATAATATAAATGACTGTACCAAAAACCGGATGCCAGCAGAAAAATCACAGCCAATGCCACTTTCCATCTTTCTTGTTTCATAAAACATACCCTCTTGGCAATATTTTAAGAAAAAATTGTTTTTATTTTTGGTTGTTTTCTGGTATACTTTTAAAGATATGGTATGCAGAACACATTTCCATACTTTTTTTATTTTACCACAAAAACAAAAATTATCATAGTAGGAGAATTTTATGAAGCACAAAATTTTCAGCCTGATCCTTGCAGCGACACTACTTTTCACCGCTGCGTTTCCAGCATATGCAACAGAAACAGAAAAAACGGAAACAGAAACGACTGAATCCACAACAACAAATACCGAAGGAACATCCACAGATTCCACTTCCAGCGAACTGACACTGACAGCGGAATCGGCCATATTGATGGATGCCACCACCGGAAAAATATTGTACGAGAAAAACAGCCGTACCAAGCAGTATCCTGCCAGCATCACAAAGCTAATGACCATTTTGCTGGCACTGGAACATGGCAGTCTGGAGGATGAGATCACTTTCTCCCACGATGCGGTATTCAGCATCGAACCCGGCAGTGCCCACATTGCCATTCAGGAAGGTGAAATTCTGACATTGGAGCAAGTTCTTTATGGTATCATGCTCCGTTCTGCCAATGAATGTGCCAACGCCGCAGCGGAATATGTAGACGGTTCCATGGAAAAATTCGCGGAACACATGACTGCACGAGCAAAAGAATTGGGATGTGAAAATACAAACTTTGTCAATGCCAACGGGCTGTTTGATGAAAATCATTACACCACTGCTTACGATATGGCGTTAATCGCACAGGAACTTCTGAAAAACGAAACATATCGCAGCATGATGTCCAACACCTATTATTTGATCCCTCCCACCAACAAGCAACCGGAGGAACGTCCCCTTCACGGACAGCATCAGATGCTCAACGAAAATTCCTTATATTATTATGAACCTGCCGAAGGTGGCAAAACGGGCTACACCGTAGAAGCACAGAACACACTGGTGACTTACGCCAAACAGGGAGATACAGAACTCATTGCCGTTGTACTCAAATGCAATGGCGCACAGCATTATGTGGACACAAAAACACTGTTTGAATATGGTTTTGCCAATTATCAGACTGTAAAAGCCTTCTCTGCCGCAGATCTGACACAGAATGTGGCAATCACAGAAACATACAAAGACAAAACCACCACACTGGATACCATTGCTGTGGCGCCTGCCAGTGATGTTTATGTGACCATTCCCAAAAACGCAACCATTGAAAACATCACCAAAGCAGTTGACTGTCCAGAAAGCGCTTCCGTTCCCGTTGCCGTCGGTGACAAACTGGGTATCGTTGTGCTTTCATTGAACGGAGAAGCTCTTGCTACCGTGGATCTGACTGCGCAAAAGGAAGTAAAAGCAACCACTGATGAAGAACGTGCGGCGCAGGCAGCGGCAGCCAGAAACAAAATTTTGAAACGCATTGCCATTGGTGTTGGCATTGTGTTTGGTATTTTGGTCATTGTATTCTGCTGTTGCAGATACATTGGCTACCAGAGACGGGAACGCCGTCGTGCGATGAGAAGAGCCAAACGTCAGGAACGTTTGAGACAGCATCATTCTCATACATTCCGACATAAGAGATAAATGAATTACAAAAAAAGACTCCATAATATGATGGAGTCTTTTTTATATTATCTTTTCTTTTTGATTTCATTTCGATGCAGAAATTCCCGCAATCTTTGCTGTCGATCATGGCGCAGGATTTTTCTTACATAAGCAAATGTTTCTTCTTCCCCACGTACTGCCAGCATCTTCAGCAAACGTTCCAGCAACCGCAAAGAATCTGGATGCATCAATGTATGCACCCTTCTGCTTTGCTTATGATACAACCATGGGCTGGCATCCGTATAGTTTTCTTTCTGATATACCTTGCATGCCGCAATACGGTCCATAAACATTTCCACCACGAAATGCACAGGCATTTTCATGCCGCCCAGAATTTCTCCCGGCTTCAAAGTATAGTCAATCCAATATTCAAAGTGGTGCTTATTCCGTCCTTTATGATGGAGCCAAGAGGAGGAATAGCCCTTTGCTTCTCGTTCCGCATTATTAGGACTGCGGTCTCCCTGAAAATATCTTGCACCTACCAGAAATTCTGTCGGAGAATATTTGGAAAGGTCATGCATTAGACCCTGCCGATACAAACCGACACGAAAACAATACTGCCGAACCAGTTTTCGATGGTATGTAATGGTGCAAAAATGTTCTTTGCCCTTCCAGTTTTTCCAGAAACGCATAAGCCGCCTTCTTTCTGTTTCTCATTGTTGGAAAGGACACCCCCGCAGGAGTGTCCTGAAAATTCTTTTATTTTACCAGTTTGGAAATCACTTTGAAATGAGGGGATTTCGCGCCGCCTGTCAGTTCAAAGAGAACCGCTTCACAGGTTGTCAGGTATGCGCCTTCTTTTTCCAGACGTTTGATACCCATTTCTTTGTCGTACAGTTTTCTGGAACCAATGCAGTCTGCGGGAACGAATACATTCAGACCTGCTTCCATCAGATCCAGCACTGTCTGCAGTACGCAGATATGAGCTTCCACGCCGCAAACGATGATGTTTTTCTTGCCCAGTGCTTTTGCCCAAGAAGCAAATTCTTCACATTCACAGCAGGAAAAAGATGTTTTTTCAATATAGTTAAAATCAGCAAAAGCTTCTTTTACGGCAGGAACAGTATCGCCCAGACCTTTTGTGTACTGCTGAGTCACAGCCACAGGCACACCAAATTCCTGTAAACCTTTTGCCAGAATTACTGTTTTTTCCACAATGGCTTCATTGTCATGGATGGCAGGAACCAGACGTTCCTGAAAATCGATAAAAAGTGCTGCTGTATCTTCTGCACGCAGTTTCATAAACAAATTCCTCCTTGATTCAAAAATATTTTTATTTTACTCAAAAATATTTTACTCCAAAAAAGGATGATTGTCCATAGAAACCGCATCCACAAAAAGGAAACCTTTTTCTATAAATCACACATATTTCCGCATGCGCTTCAAAGCAGATTTTTCCAGACGGGAAACCTGCGCCTGACTGATGCCGATTTCACTGCTGACTTCCGTCTGGGTTTTTCCTTCGAAAAACCGCAGTGCCACAATTTTCTTTTCCCGCTCTGACAAATGGTGCATGGCTTCCTGCAAAGAAAGATTTTCCAGCCAGATTTTATCACCATTTTTGTCATCACTGACCTGATCCATTACGAATAGTGTATCTCCACCGTCATGGTACACAGGTTCAAAAAGAGAAACCGGGTCCTGTATGGCATCCAGTGCCTGCACCACGCTTTCTTTGGGCAAGCCCATTTCTTTGGCAATTTCATCCACAGAAGGTTCTTTGGATTTCTCTGCTGTGAGCCGTTCCCGCACCTGCAAAGCACGATATGCCGTATCCCGCAGGGAACGGGAAACCCGAATGGTGTTATTATCCCGCAGATACCGCCGCACTTCCCCACTAATCATGGGACAAAGATAACTGGAAGGCATCACATCCAAATCCGGATTGAAATTTTCGATGGCTTTCAAAAGCCCTACAACGCCTACCTGAAACAAATCGTCCATATCTTCATTACGATTCTCAAACCGCTTAATGACACTCAAAACAAGACGCAGATTCCCCTCAATGAGCAATTCTCTGGCGCTTTCGTCCCCGTCATGGTACCGACGGAACAGCTCCTTTGCCTGCAATGCGCTCAGCACTGGCAATTGCGCTGTATTCACGCCGCTGATCTCTACTTTTTTATAATATCCCATTGCCTACACCCCCGCTCAGATTTCTTGCGAAATTCTATGAAAGAATTTTCCCTGCGGGCAGGCAAAATATACCTCGCAAAAACTGCCATATTCTTCTATGGAAACAGCGGCATACTTTTTTATAAAAAGGATATGCTGTTGAAAAAGGAGTTGATTTTATGCGCAGCAAAGAACAGACGGAAGCCATCACCAACTTACAGGAATGTCGAGACAGCACCAGACGCATTTCCTTTCAGAGCCATGGGCAGCCTATGCAGACATTTGAAAACGGTTGCGGCAGAACGAAAAACACAGACTTTGAGCCCCTTCATTATCTGGATACATGAAAAATCCCCCGTGCATGGCACAGGGGATCTCACCTCCTTTCTTTCTCCGTTACATCAGTTTGTTCATTTCTTTTTTCAGCCGCCCCATGATCTTCTTTTCCAGACGGGAAATATAGGATTGGGAGATACCTAAAATATCTGCCACCTCCTTTTGTGTGCGTTCTGTGGTTTCCGGCAAGATTCCAAAACGCATCTGCACGATCTGCCGCTCTCTGCCGGAAAGTTTCTCCATAGCTTGATGGAGCAGGTCTTTATTGACCTCATCTTCGATGCTTTTATAAATGGCATCGCTTTCCGTTCCCAAAATATCAGAAAGCAGCAGTTCGTTTCCCTCCCAATCCACATTGAGGGGCTCATCTATGGAAACCTCTGCCCGCGTTTTGCTGTTGCGGCGCAGATACATGAGAATTTCATTTTCAATACATCGTGAAGCATAGGTTGCCAACTTGATATTCTTATCTGTTTTAAACGTATTAATGGCTTTGATGAGTCCAATGGTACCAATGGAAATCAGATCTTCCACATTGATGCCTGTATTTTCAAATTTTCGGGCAATATATACCACCAGCCTCAGGTTCCGCTCAATGAGTACGGATTTCACCTGCAAATCATCCTCGCCGCCAAGCTGCTCCAACAGCAAAGCCTCTTCCTCCGGCTTCAGCGGCGGCGGAAATACATCGCTTCCTCCAATATAAAAAATTCCAGTGGCTTTTTGCCACTTTTTCAACCAACTTTCCAGACGATATTTCCAGAAAAACAGTTGATACTTCCATGCTTTCATATGCCTTCCTCCTCCAACAAAACAGGCGGAACCAGTGCAGCTGACCCACCTGTAAAACGATCCATATAAATGCCAATGGGCATCTGTTCATATTTCCTGCTGATTTTCCCCTGTGTTACTGTCAAACGCTCTGCCATAAACAATGTCAGCATACCGGATGATGTTCCTACTGCAGCAAATGGCATTTGAGAGAAAAATGATGCTTCTTTCTCTGGCAGAGATTTTCCCAATAGCAGACAAAGGGCACTTTCCCGCGGCAACAGAGGCACACATCTGGCAAGTTCCAAAACCACCACAGGTTTTCCCACTTCTGTACGCAATTCATTGCCTGTATCCAGAAAACCAGTGCAATTCACTGTTTTTCCGCCGGATTCCACGGTTATCCTGCAATACTGCCCTCTGTTTTTGCCATGACGTTCCAGCCATCCAGCCCCTGCTTTTAGGAGTATGTAAAACAGCAGACAGCCCCAGAGCAAACGCTGCCACGGCATCATGGAAACGGAAATGGTCAGCCCTTTCCCCAGAAACCGTTGGGCATCCGTAAAGGCAAAAAGCATTTCCAGAAAACCACCCAACAGAAAAGAAGCCACACCTAACGCCACAAGAAGCTGGAAAAATCCATAGAAACTTTTGGGAAAATAAGCAATTTCCAGTCCCATAATCATCATGACAGCAGACAGTACAAATCCCGCTTTTATACCAAATACCAACAAAAGACAAAAAAACAGTGATGGAACAAATCCTCCCAAAATGAGCCGCCACCAGTGACACCTTCTGGACAAAATCCTTCCGGCAGTCCACAGAGCCAGACAGGAACAGATACCATTGACCAAAAACACCACATCTATGTAAAGTTCCACATTGTTCCCTCCTGTCCTTATTATAAAAAAACAGGCAGGCAAAACTTGTCACATCGGCTGAATGGCATAAAAAAAAGACTGTCAAAATACGACAGTCTTTTTGATTTCTTATTTCCAAGTAACATTGGCTTTTTTGCGAGGAACCGTACGGCGATATTTCACAGCAGGATAACCCATGAGCATACAAACCGTTACCTGTTCTCCTGTGATGCCGAGAAGTTCCTGTACTTCCGGGCTGTAAAAAATCCCTCTCTGGATAAAGCCACTGTACAAAGATCCCAGACCTTCCGCTTCTGCCATCAATTCCATACTTCTGGCAGCCAGAGGGCCATTCCACGGGCCTTCACATGTGAGCACAACCAACACAGGTGCGCCAAAAAATAATGCATCCTGTGTTTTATCCGCTTTTCTGCGGTCAATAAATCGCTGAAGCATGCCACGGTAATGGGGAATTTCTCCCGCTTCCAGCATCCGTTCCAAACCTTCCCAGATCAGGTCTTTTACTCGTTCCATCTGTTCCTGCACTACGACAAAATGAACATTCTGTCCATTGCTGGCTGTTGGTGTATAACGTCCCGCTTCCACAACGCGTTCCAGTTTTTCCTGCTCCACAGTTTTTTGCTGATACTGTCTTGTGGAACGGCGGAATTTCAGGAAATTCAGGAAATTTTCCGCAGGCACTTTGAATGTTTCTGCATCGTAAGGCATCACATCCGCCATATCATAAGCGCCATCCAAGGTAACTGCACCTACGGGACAGACAGCCACACAATGTCCACATTCCATACATTTCATTTTCACTTTGGCTTTGCCATCCTCCACACGAATGGCACTTGCCAGACAATCTTTTTCACACATACCGCAGCCGATACATGTTTCTGTATTGACACGAATCATATAACACACCTCTTTATTACACTTTCAAAAATACATGATATAAAAAATCCACACAAATCAGTACAAACAAGCTCCCCGACAACAGACTTCTCGTTTTCTCTGTCAATGCGCCATTGGCTTTCTCCAGCAATGGCTGTACGCAATAGAGGAAAAACATACCGCCAATGCCAAAGCGAATGCTTGGATTGAGAGCGATTCTACCTTGAAAATTCCACGCAAAGCGATCATAATCCCAAAGCCATCCCCCTGTTGTCCATTCCATGATGTAACTGGTCAAAAGCTCCAGACCCGTTGTCAAAGCCACAATTCCTAAAAACACCAGTATAGGTGTGACATTGATTTTTCCAAGGGTAATCCGTTTCTTTTTCAATGGCTGAAGCGCCAGCAAAATGATAACCGCACCAAAGCCATACACGGGAAGATACGGCCCAAACAAAAATCCTCTGTTTGAAAATCCCCAGCGGTATACCACCACTTCTAAAAAGACTTCATAAATCCAGCCAATAACAGCATAGGCCATAAAATACAAAAACAAAGCCTGTCCCTTTTTGAATGCCCCCATTTGCGCCTCCTTTTACCTATTCATATTTCATCGCAGATATATTTTAACATGAATCCTACAAAAATACCAGAAATTTCATAGGATATAAAAACCCCTTAAGAAATGGGGCTTTGCACGCATTTCCTAAGGGGAGAATTTACTTTATCCCATCCTAAATGGAAGCATCAGTTAAGCATCCACACCGGGAACCATGGGATCAGGAACAACCGGTTCTGTTACAGGTGGAATACCTGCGCAATCTGTGCAGACATCCTCAGCTGTTGCGCCTTTGCAGTTTACATAGCTTTCACCAACAGTTGCCACAGCGCCGAAGGCTACGGGTACTGCCACACAGATATTCTGGGAAATGGTGAAAGAACAAGTACCATTTTTCACACCTTCGCAAGTATCTCTGCCGGATACGACCACAGGATCACCACAGCATTTTGTAACTGTTTTCCCAGCTTCCGCAAAAGGTGTTACTGTAACGGGTACGCATACGGAAGCCGCCTGATACCCCACTGCGGGACAAGTCTGATTTCCATTTCATTGATTTCCATTGAAAAGCACTCCTTTAATTTTTTTATATTGACAAGATATGCCCACATTTCTTTTTGGTGACTGCAAGGCAAGAACTTTTTCACAGTCCCCCAAGCTTCTCATACTATAAAGCAACAAAAGAAAATCAGGTGATCTATGAAGAAAAAGTATCTCTCTCAACGGATCCGTCACTCCCTGCGGCATATGCGTCTTTCTGACCGCTGTCTTTGCCTGTTTTTGCTGTTTTTGCTATTACAATCAGCTTGGCACATTTTTTGCCGCCTGACCTTACAAATGAATTTGATGCCATGGATGCCATGATCCGCAGTTCTGCCGCCACCATATTTGGCTATTTCATCAGCAATGCTTTCGGAAGTATGCCGGAAAAAAGTGAAACTGAAATTCCTCTGGAAAGCCGTGAAAAAATCCCTGCGGAATCCCTTGCAGCGGAAACTCCTCTACCATCCGGTATAAACTGTCGTATTCGGCAGCAAATTCTGATTGTTGCCGGTGTAGGTTTTTTCTCACTGATCATCCTCACCTTTGTACGGATGTGTACTTCTCCATCCCAAGATGCCATAGCTTCCCTTTCCCAATTCCAGGATTTTCTGGTGGGCAGTATCGGATTTTTGGTTGGACATGCAAAATATGAACGGGCATAACGCAAAAAACCCGATAACAAAATGTTATCGGGTTTTTTCTCAACTTTCTGGCGGCGTTGTTACAATACCGTGTTCCATTAGGAAGGTTACCCACTGATCATAGCAGGCTGCTTTCAAGTGGGCACTGTCAAAGGTATATTCTGTTGAAAGGTTTCCTTTCCCATCGGAGTATACCGTATTGACATCAATATAGAATGTACGACGTTGGTCTGCCAATTTGGAAATATCCATATTACGCAGCTGGATATTCAGATTGTTGATGTACTCATCTTTCGCAGACCGTTCTTCTGTTACATACAGGATACCCTGAATGAAGATGATAGCATTAGGCTGCAATTCTTTGATATGTTCCACCGCAGCCGAATATGTTTCCAAGAATTTTTCTCTGGTACCGGTACCCAGCTCATTGATGCCGACCATCAGATAAATCTTACCAAACTGCTTTTCACGCAAAGCCTGTTCCAAAGTTCCCATACTGCCATCTGCCAATGGCGCAATGGGTTCATCAAACAGAGAATAAATGGTCAGTCCAACTTCCGCGTAATAAGTAGCGTTGTCCAAGCCAGAATACTCTGACATACCTACCATACGGGAATCACCGATAAACAGCGCATCATCAAAATAAGACTGATCCACTGTTTCAAATTCACGAACAGGCCATTCTTCCTCTTCTGTTTCCTGACCTGTGCCAGCAAAAACATTCCATGCGGCTTCTGTTTTACCGCTGTTCTGCATACGATTTTTCAAATCCATACAAGCATAGGCAACACCCGGATGAAGTTTTCCATCATTCATTTCAACTGCTCCCTGGACACGCACATACTGCCCATAACCTTCTGCCGCAACAACAGACAAAACCAGCAGCAACAGCAGCGGATATTTGAATTTTCTCATTGTGCATCACCTCAAAACGAAAAATACATAAAGGGGTTATTCAATCCCATGGCAAGCTGATAAACAGACATCCAGAAAATCACCAGCAGTACCACAATCCCCAAACCACGGCGGTAATTCCGCTTCAGCCACTTTTCTCCAAAGGGAAAAGCAAAGAAGATACCTGCCACCAGGAAAGGCCAGTACATACTGCCATATTTCAGATAATCCCCTGCTGATACATTGATGCCTTCATAAGGCACAATGGGGCCGAAAAGCCGCAGGAAACACCATACAATATCTGATAATTCCGGCAATGCGAAAAATACCCAGGACAAGGGAATCACCAACAATACATAGATATGCGCAAGCCAAGGCTTGTTTTCCAAAAATTTACGCAGCCAGATTTTTTCCATAGCGATCCAGAAGAACAGGAACATGCCCCATAACAGGAAGTTTACACCAAAACCATGCCACAATCCTGTCAAAAGCCATACAGCAAACAGATTGATGATGGTTCTGCCAGTGCCTTTTCGGCTGCCTCCCAGAGGGATATAGACATAGTCCCGGAACCATGCACCGAGGGTGATATGCCAGCGGCGATAGAATTCAGATACGGATTTGGACAAGTACGGGCTGTCAAAGTTGTTTGGCATGGTGTAGCCAAGCATCTTTGCGATCCCGATGGCCATAAGGGAATACCCCTGGAAGTCAAAGTACAGCTGCAAACTGTAACCGATGACACCCATCCATGCCAGCTGCGTGGAAACGCTGGGAAGCCCAATGGTCTGAATCTCACGCCAAAGGCCAGACAACTGATTGGCAAGGAGCACTTTATAACCCAGACCGATGATAAAACATGCGGCGCCATATTCGATGTTCACACCATTACGGGTAGGCTTTTCCCCCATAAGCCGCACTTTTCTTGTTTCCATCTGCTCCAGACGGGCAATCGGGCCGGAAAGGAGTTTCGGGAAAAACAGAATATAAGATACCAAATCCAACAGACTTTTTTCTGTGGGTTTACGATAAGTATCTACAAGCAGCGCCAGAATGGTAAAGATTACAAAGCTGACACCAGGCATCAACTGATCTGATGCTTTATTCCAAACCAAAAACGCTGTGAAAGCCAAAACAGATATAATCAGCGCCGGCTTGCCTTTTTTCCGTACCCAAAATGCAGCTGCAATGGCACATACTGTCAAACCCAGCAGGTATGGCAGCCAAGCCAGGCACGACACGCCATAAAAGAAAATACTGCCTACGATAATGGCAGCTTTTTTCCCTTGGACTGAAGGGATCAAATAATATATCAAAACAAATACAGGCAAAAACCATATGATAAACGGAATACTTCCAAAATCCAATTGATTGTTCCTCCTATTTCTTACTTTTTATATAGACAAAATAAATGCAAAAAAAGTTGCATTTTGTCGAAATTATTTCCAAAAAAATCCGACGCCTGCCAGCGGCAGACATCGGAGCCCCTTTGGTTGACAGAATATCGACCTATATTATACGGCACAATGTACCCAGAAACAAGTTCTCCAGACAGTTTCCTCCTTTTTTTCCATTTTACACAAAATGGGGAAAAAGTTTGGTGATACGTCTGTCTTTTTTTCTCATGAAACTGTAAAAAAATAGAAATTATGTCACTTTTTCTCCTTAAATGGTTGCCCTGTCTGTAAACCCAAAAGGCAGTACAATCTTTTTCCCCTTCTGGCCCAAGGAATACTGCTGTTCCAGACAGGAAAGCAAAGTAGCAACATACTGGCAAATATCGAAATCAATGGTGGAAAACAGGGGTTCTGTTCCCGGATTTGTAAAGAAACAATTCAGCGTCAGTATGCCTACTTCTTCCGGAACTTTCTTTCCGATTCCCCAGACGGCAGCCGCGATACTCATAGCGGTTCGCTCATCCACAGCAAAAATAGCTGTCCGCTGTTCTTCTGTGCCTTTCAAATATTCCTGCAAATTCTCCTGCATTTCCATCCGGTTGTTGCAGGTCAGAAATTTTTCCGCAAAACCTCTTTTATTCGCCATATACTTCCAGTAATGATATACCACGCCTTCTTTTGCTTTCATTTCATTTTCTGCAATGCCTGCATAGATCACACGGCCATATTCCCGTTCTTCAAACTTTGTCTGAATCAGGTCCACAGCCATGCAATAATCTGGTGAAATGCTGGTATATTCCACCAAATCAGGAGAATCACCCAGAAAAATCACATTGCCGTTACAGTCTGAAAGCTGTTTTGCACTTTTTGTATCAAACTGCCCAATGGCAGCAATCCCTGTCAAATGCGGCATAGGTTCCAGCTTTTTATTCCGATCCAGAGACAGATTAACCAATCGGATATTTCTTTGTCTGCACAATTCCTCCAGATATGTTTTGGCCTGCATTGCCATATAAAAAGCCGGTATGGAAAGTCCTGCCGTTTCATAGGCAACCCCGATGACCTGTTCTTTTTTCTCCTGCTGACGTTCCTTACGATATCCCAATGCTTCCGCCGTTTCCAAAATGCGTCGACGGGTTTCTTCTGTTACATGCATATCCGGTTTTTCATTCAGCACACGCGATACTGTGGATAAAGCAACATTGGTCTGATCCGCGATGTCTTTTAACGTTGCCATACAATCCCCCCTTTTTCAGCCAAAAAGAATGCATATTCTTTCTTTTTACCCTATTATATCCGTTATTTCCTATTTCTCCTATACCTATTTTGTAGAATATTTTCAATTTTTCTGATTTTTTAAAAGAACACAAAAAAATATGCTTTTTTTATAATCTATTTTTTTACATTTTTCGTCAAAATTATTTTTCTATTCCAAATAAAATTTATATTTTTGCATCTATCTTGTATTATAACGAATGTTGTTGTATGATTACAGTAAGTGAAAAAAATAAAAAAGAAAGTAGGTCTCAGTATGAAAAAAGGCAATCCTTTCGCGCTGATTCCCATTGTGGTGTTCCTTGTACTGTTCATTGCAGTGGGTATCATCGACAACTCTCATGGCGGCATGTTCGGCGATTCCCTTCCCGCCATTGTGGGCTTCGTCATCGCACTTGTTGTAGCTTTTCTGCAGAATCCAAAGGGACAGAAGCTCTCTTTTGAAGAAAAGCTGAACAACATGGCTCGTGGTGCCGGTGACGAAAACATCATGATTATGTGTCTGGTATTTATTCTGGCAGGCGCATTTTCCGCTTCTGTAAAAGCAGCCGGCGGTGTAGATTCCACCGTAAACTTTGGCTTATCCATCATGCCCGGCAGTGTTGCCGTAGTAGGTGTATTTGTGGTAGGCTGCTTCATTTCCACTTCCATGGGTACATCTGTTGGTACCATTGTTGCACTGGCACCCATTGCCATCGGTATCAGTGAAAAAACCGGTATTGCAATGCCTCTGTGTATCGGTGCTGCTGTCTGCGGCGCCATGTTCGGGGACAACCTGTCCATGATCTCCGACACAACCATTGCTGCTACCAGAACCCAGGGATGCGATATGAAAGACAAATTCCGGGAAAACTTCAAAATTGCTCTGCCTGCCGCAATCCTGACAGCTATTTTGCTGTTCCTGCGCACCAAAGGCAATGATTACGTGATGGAAGAAGCTCTGGAATACAACTTCATCCGTATCGTACCTTATCTGGTGGTACTCATCGGTGCATTGGCTGGTTTGAACGTATTTATGTTGCTGGTAGGCGGCACAGTGCTTTCTCTGTGCATCGGTATCGCTTACGGTGACTTTACCCTCATTGAAAGCTTCGGCATCATGGGTGAAGGTATCATGGGTATGTATGACATTACCGTTATTTCCATCATCGTTGCCGGTCTGGTTTCTCTGGTACGTCAAAATGGCGGTATCGACTGGCTGCTGTACATCATCCGTCGTTGTATCCACGGCCCCAAAGGCGCACAGATCGGGATTGCCGCTCTGTCCTCTGTTGTAGACTGTTCCACAGCAAACAACACTGTTGCCATTGTGATTGCCGGCCCCATTGCCAAGGAAATCGCAAGCGACTACGACATTTCTCCTAAGAGAACCGCATCCCTGCTGGATATTTTCACATCCGTTTTCCAGGGGCTAATTCCTTACGGTGCACAGCTGCTGTATGCTTCGGCCGCAACCGCAACAGCCGCAGTCAGCGTATCTTCCGTAGAAATCGTGCCTTTCTGTTACTACCCCATTTTGTTGGGTATCTGCGCACTTGTATTTATCATTTTCGAAAAGAAAAAATCCTGATTCGTTCGTCCTTACCCATCCGGGTAAGGACTTTTTTTCTGCTCAAAAATCCATCCAAAATCACCTTTTCCTACCCTTTGAGCTGCCCTTGCCTTTTTTTCCAAAAAGTGCTAAACTGTCGGAAAAAGGAGGTTTTGAAAAATGTATACAACAAGTATTGCAGTTCAGGTACTGCCTGACGTTACAGAAACAGAAAAGGTTCTTGCCATTGTAGATAAAGTCATTGCCTACATTGACAGCACAGGTTATCACTATGTGGTTGGCCCTTTTGAAACCACCATTGAAGGCGATCTGGAAGGTCTGATGGCTATCGCGAAACGCTGTCAGGAAATCCCCATCGAAGAAGGCGCACCTTCCACAAAAACATACATTAAAGTATTCCACAACCCTACCGGAGTACTGACCATCAACGAAAAAATCGATAAATTCAATAAATAATTTAAGGATACGCATATGACAAAACACATTATTTTCGATCTGGACGGCACTCTCATTGATTCCATGCCCGTCTGGAGAAATACAGGAAAACGCTATCTGGAAAGCCACAACATTCCCATTCCCCCCAACCTGCTTTCCGTGATGAAAAAACAGACATTGCCACAGACGGCAGAATTTTTCCGTCAGGAATTGGGGGCAACACAGACTGTACGGGAAATTTGTGACGAAGTTATTTCTTACGTTGCGGATCAGTATGCAAATTCCATTCCACTGAAACCTTTTGTCAAAGAATTTCTGGAACAGGAAAAACGTAAAGGCACAAAGATGTGTATTCTGACTGCTTCTGAAGCGGATTACATCCATCTGGCGCTGAATCGTCTGGAACTGCTGCCCTACTTTGAATTTGTAGCAACCTGCACGGAAGTGGGTGCATCCAAAGACAGTCCAAAAGTATTCCAAATGATGATGGAACGGCTCGGCGGCACTTTAGAGGACACAGTTGTCTTTGAAGATGCTTACTATGCAATCAAGAGCGCAAAAGACGGTGGTTTCACTGTTTATGCCATTGCAGACCCTATGTCCGGCAGTGAAAAAGAAGTCATTGCCAGCACAGCGGATCGGTATATTCAGAGTTACGAAGAACTGCTTTGATTTTGACAGCAACAAATTCCATAAAAGAAGTGTGCAAAAGCAGATTCCCCTTAAGAAAACATTGTTTTTCTTTTGCCTGATTTCTTAAGGGGAATTGCGACGGCAGTCCTCATAAGAAAACGTACCAGATAAAACTTTTATAAAAATAAGAAAGCTGAAATTCTTTTATATATAAGAATTTCAGCTTTTTGTTTTCTTATGAGGATGCCCCTAAACTGCACACTTCTTTTTTTGTGAATGTCTGATATAGCAACTCCCAATGGGATTAACTTTCCCTTGCCATTTTTCATATTCTTACACGAAAACAGGGATTTTCACTTCTGATTCACAGCAAATCTTCACACTTTTGTATTATGCGTTTTTATGCAAACATACATTTTCATATACATTCCAATTTATTGTCTATTTTTTCATTTCCATTCACGAAAAAGCCCTGTAATTCCATCATTCTCATGACGAAAAGTATTTATTTATATACAATTTACATAAAAACTCTCAAAAAATCAGCTGTAAATAAATGGAAATTACGATAATTCCACAGAAAAACTCATAAAAATATGCATAAAACACTTGTCATACATATCTTTTTATACTATACTGGTACTTGTTGGCCAATCAAAAAGAATCATAAAGAAGGAAGAGAAACATGAACGAAAACAAAGATTTCAAACCTTACATTCCGGCGGAGAAAGTAACCCCGGAAATCACAGTGACATCTGTTATCGTTGGTGTCCTGTTGGCGATTATCTTTGGTGCGGCAAATGCATACTTAGGTCTTCGCGTTGGTCTGACTGTATCTGCTTCCATCCCTGCGGCAGTTATCTCCATGGCGATCATCCGTATCATCATGAAGAAAAACTCCATTCTGGAAAGCAATATCGTACAGACAATCGGTTCTGCCGGTGAATCCCTGGCAGCCGGTGCAATTTTTACTCTGCCTGCTCTATTCCTGTGGGCAGCTGAAGGCAAAGGGGAAAACCCCGGCCTTATTGAAATTACTGTCATCGCACTTTGCGGTGGTATCCTGGGCGTTATGTTCATGGTACCCCTGCGTAACGCGCTGATCGTAAAGGAACACGCAACTCTGCCCTACCCCGAAGGTACAGCATGTGCAGACGTACTGCTGGCTGGTGAAGAAGGCGGTTCCAACGCTTCCACCGTATTCAAAGGCATGGGCTTCGCAGCTATCTTCAAATTCATTGTAGACGGCTTGAAACTGGTTCCCAGTGAAATCAACTACACATTCAAAAGTCTGGGCGGTCAGATTGGTACCCAGATTTACCCTGCGCTGATTGGTGTTGGTTACATTGTAGGCCCCAGAATTTCCTCCTACATGTTCGTAGGTGGTCTGTTCGGCTGGTGTGTACTGATCCCTATCATTCTGCTGTTCGGCAGCGACATTGTTATGTATCCCGGTACCACAACAATCGCGCAGATCTTTGCAGAAAGCGGCCCTAGCGGCATTTGGGGCAGCTATGTGCGTTACATCGGTGCAGGTGCCATCGCTACTGGTGGTCTGATCAGCCTGATCAAATCTTTCCCTCTGATCTGCCGTACTTTCGCACAGGCAATGAAGGGTCTGAAAAACAGCGGCGCACACAGCACAGCACGTACAGATCAGGATCTGCCTATGAATGTCATCCTGATCAGCATCGCTGCTGTTGCTCTGGTTATCTGGCTGTTCCCTGCAATCCCTGTTAACCTGGCAGGCGCAATCATGATCGTTGTATTCGGTTTCTTCTTTGCAACCGTTTCCGCTCGTATGGTTGGTCTGGTAGGTAGCTCCAACAACCCTGTTTCCGGTATGGCAATCGCAACACTGCTGATTGCAACACTGCTGCTCAAATCCATGGGCATGACAGGTATCGAAGGTATGACAGGCGCCATTGCCATCGGTTCCGTTATCTGTGTTATCGCAGCTCTGGCTGGTGACACTTCTCAGGACTTGAAAACAGGTTACCTGCTGGGTGCAACACCTAAAAAACAGCAGATCGGTGAATTGATCGGTATCCTGGCTTCTTCCCTGGCTATTGGCGGCGTTCTGTACCTGCTGCACAAAGCATGGGGCTACGGCACAGCAGAAATCCCTGCGCCTCAGGCAACACTGATGAAAATGATCGTAGAAGGTATCATGGGCGGCGACCTGCCTTGGTCTCTGGTATTCATCGGCGTATTCATTGCTATCGGCATTGAAATCGTTGGTGTACCTGTAATGCCTTTTGCTGTTGGTCTGTATCTTCCCGTTCAGCTGAATGCATGTATCATGATTGGCGGTATCATCAATCTGCTGATGAACAGAAGAAAGAACGTAGACCAGAAAACAAAAGACGCACAGCTCAACGACGGTACTCTGTACTGCGCTGGTATGATCGCCGGCGAAGGTCTGGTTGGTATCGCACTGGCAATTCTGGCAGTATTCACAATCGATCCTTCCAGCATCCTGAAAGGCTTCAGCCTGGGCGTAATCGGCAGCATTGTTGTACTGGCTCTGATCATTCTGACACTGTTGAAATCCTCCCTTTGGGGTAAAAACAGGGTGAAGAAATAAGCATGAAAAAGAAAAAAGAAACACCACAAATCAATTATCTGGATATGATTCCATCCCATAACATCGAGAATTGGCAAACAGCAGAGGATGGAGTCGTAACCCTGATGGTAGAAAACAGCGGCCTGTTCCACAGCATCGCACAGAAGGTATTCAAAAAACCGAAATACACACAGGTTCATCTGGATACTATGGGCAGTTTTCTCTGGCCCCGCATGGATGGACAGAAAAACGTTGCGGATCTGGCACTGGAAGTAAAGGCTGAATTCGGAAAAGAGGCAGAACCCCTCTACCCCCGTATCGCTAAGTATTTTCAGATTTTGGAAAGTTATCACTTTGTAAAATTAGCTCCAAAGAGCGATACTTAATTTCTGCCTGATTGTTTCATAAACAAAAAGAGCAATCCTAAAATTTAGGGGCATCTTCATAAGAAAACAAAGAAAGCTAAAATCCTTATCATACCAAAGGATTTTAGCTTTCTTATTTTTTATTAAGATTTTTTGTTATGTTTTCTTATGAAGACAGCCGTCGCAATTCCCCTTAAGAAATCAAGGAAAAAAACAATGTTTTCTTAAGGGGAAGTTGCTTTAGGACTGCTCTTTTTTTATTTCTTTTTATTTCATAGAAAACAGCTTCATTTTTTTATCAGTAGCTTCTTTTACAGCTTCCACCAGATAAGGGAACATATCTGTTGCAGAAACAGCTCCTGCTGCCAGGGCTTTTTTGGCACCTTCCGCATATGCTACATTGATGTCTGTAAAGATATTGATCTTGCTGATACCACTGGCAATGGCATGGCGGAAATCCTCATCCGTCAAACCGGAACCGCCATGAAGCACCAGAGGTGTATCCATCTGTGCCGCAATGGTTTCGATACGGGCGAAATCCAGTTTCGGAGGGAATTTATAAGCCCCATGAGCTGTGCCTACTGCAATGGCAAGAGCGTCACAGCCTGTATGCTGAACAAATTCCAATGCCTGTGCAGGATCTGTGTAAAAAGCAGAAGGATCATGTCTGGCTGCTTCCCCTACATGTCCCAGTTCTGCTTCCAGTGTTGCGCCGTAACTGTGGGCAATGTCTGCCATTTCTTTCACTTTCTTCAGATTATTTTCATATGTATCTGTGGAACAGTCATACATCACAGAAGTAAATCCCAGTTCCAATGCCTTCACACACAAGTCATGAGTCAAACCATGGTCAAAATGCAGCACCACAGGCACAGATGCCCGTTTTGCCATAGGCAGGAGCATATCTGCTGTTTCTTCCAATATAGCTGTATTCAGCAGCACTTCCGCTGTACCAATAATGACAGGGCACTGATTTTCTTCTGCTGCCTGCAAAACACCTTTTGCCATTTCCAGATTCACTGCATTAAAAAGTCCAACGCCATATTTCCCTGCTCTTGCAGGACGCAATACATCATTCAAATTTGCTAACATGTTTCTTCCTCCATTTTCAACAAATCTTGTTTTTTCCATCCATTCTTCATATGTTCCAACTGCTCCGCAAAGGGTTTGATGCCGCTGAGGGCATCATAAGCCGCTACACAGCTTGCGCCTGTGGCTGACGCCAAATACAGACAGGTTTCCAAGTCATATCCCTGCAAAAGTGCACTGAGAAACGCCGCAATGGTAGTATCCCCTGCTCCTGTGCCAGAAAGCACCTGATCGGGTGTATAGCTTTTCTCGAAACCGGATTTTCCCGCCCAATTCAGGAAAGATAATCCGCTTTTTTCTTCTAGTTCCTGCTGTACTTCTGCATTCGCCATGTCATAATACAACCCCGGTGCGCCACATTTGATGAGAAAATTTCTCGCGCCCATTGACCGCAGTTTTTCTGCCAGAGGCAAAATATCCGATAAGTATAAAATCCCCGTTACATCGCTGCCATTTGCTCTCTCCAGCCACTTTGCATAGGTTTCCGGTGCAATCATCATGCACAATTCCTCAATGCTAGGCACAAAGAAATCCACATAAGGCAATACCTGCCGCAGGATTTCTTCCCAGTTCTGCTGAGCCGCTTCAGAAGAAGGATCTATTGCCGCCAAGTCCAAAGAAGTCAGCACACCTGATTTGTGAACTTTCTGAAATATACGTACCAGCTCTTTCCCATTGTTCACATACATATTCCGCATGATGGGCGGATACCCAAAGTGGAATAAATCTACCTTGGCAATTTCCGCAAAATCCAGATCATCATAAGAAAAAGTATGGTTCGCGCCGGGATGATGCAGAAACATACGATCAATGCCGGGAATAGCAAGGACAATACTGTAAGATGTAGTAGCATCTGCATCCACAATCATCCCTTCTGCCGCATGATGGGATTCCAAAATAGATAATATGGTTTTTCCCAATGCATCATCACCAATCTTGCCCATGAGCTTTGTATCAATGCCCAATTTCTGCATGGCAAGTCCTGTATTGGCTACGGCACCGCCTGTATGAATGTCCGCCGCTCCTACGTCAATGAGCTTGCCCGGTTCCAAAATCTTGTCCATCTGGGTTCCTCTGCCGCCATAAAAAACAGGCGTAATATCCAGACAGATATGCCCGGCAGCAACGGCTGTACGGTGTTTATCCATGATTTCACCTCCAAAGGTTTCCAACAAAATTCTGTCCTTATTTTAGCGCAATCCTGTCCTTCTGTCATGGGCAAATTCCATGAAAAAAACAGGAAGCAACCTGATCGATTGATTCCTGTTTCTCATCATTTCAATACTTCCGGCAGAAAATGTCCATTTTCATAGAACAGCTCTCCGTCTGCGTAAATCTTCCCCTCTTTTGTCATGTCATTGATCATATCCCAATGGATAGCGGAAGTGTTTTTGCCGCCAGCTTCCTGGAAACCTTCACCGATTGCCATATGCATGGAGCCGCCAATTTTTTCATCAAAAAGAATGTTTTTGGTGTGTTTCTGGATGCCGTAGTTGGTACCGATGGCAACTTCCCCAAAATACCGAGAACCTTCATCTGTGTCAATATAGGAAAGGAGATTTGCGTTCTTTTCCGCGTCTTTGCAGACCGCTTCCACGATTCTGCCCTTTTCCACAGTCAGACGCACTTCCTCAAACTCATGGCCATTGATGATGGAAGGATAAGAGAATGTGATATATCCATCTACGCCATCCTCTACGGGAGAAGTAAAGATTTCTCCATCAGGGAAGTTTTCCTGCCCGCAGCAATTGATCCATTTTCTGCCTGCCACATTGACACGAATATCTGTGTCTTTGGAAAGGATATGGAGTTCTTTTTTGCCATCCAGATACTTCACCCATTTTTCCTGTTCTGCCGCCATTTCTTTCCATTTGGCAACGGGATCGGCTTCATAGAGATAACCTGCCTGATATACAAAATCTTCATATTCTTCCAGACTCATACCTGCGTTTTGGGCATCGCCATTTGTAGGGAACTGTGTACCACACCAGCGGAGTTCTCCTGTGCCCATGCGGTCGGAGTAAATTTTCCGGTTATCTTTGTTGGCCAGTCTGCGTTCTTTCAAACGTTCTGCGGGGATAGACTGCATGGTTTTGGTATTTTCACTTCCCCATGCGCTAATCCAGACATCAGAGGATGCGCAGGCACCAAAACGGATATTGGGACGTGCATACTGTTCTACTGTGCCATTTTTCAGTATAGTTGTATCTACATCAGGAATATCCACATAATATTCCACCAGAGCCCCCTTTGCCACCGCTGCCCGTGCTACCGCTTTGATAAAAGGCAGAGCACAATCTTCTGCGGAAATGGCAACCTTATCTCCTGCTTTTACATTGGTAGAATAGTTTACCAGCACTTCTGCCAGCTTTTCCAGTCTTTCATCTCTCATGCCCTTCACCTCACTCTACCACGCACTGACACATTTTCATGGTCTGCAAAGCTGCGTTATGGCTTTCTGGTGTAACCCCTGCACAACAGGAAGGATCTACGGTTACTTTGACTTCCGGCAGTTTTGTTTTAATCAAAATAGCATTGGATACCACGCAAATGTCTGTGCAAAGACCGATGAGCTCAATTTCCACTTCATCCTGTCCAATGGTCTCAAAGTACAGCATGTCCGCCAGTTCCGCAGAACCAAATGTGCCTTTGTTCACAATCACTGCGCCTTCCAGTGCTTTTGCCACTTTTTCATTAATTTCCCAGCCCTTTGTGCCTTCCACACAATGAACAACGGGCAGGAATTTGCCTTCCTGTGTTTCCAGATAATCAGCTGTATGGGTATCTCTGGTGGCGTAAATGCAATCCTTCGGATATTCTTTGATTTTTGCCACTACGTTATCCACAATGGCTTCCGCTTCCTTTGTCCCCAGTGCGCCATCAATGAAATCATTCTGCATATCGATAACAACCAGTAATTTTTTCATGTCGTATTCCGTCCTTTCGGTTCAAAATAATAGGATTCTGTATTATTGTACCACGGTAAAAAATGGGTTTCAACCAAAAAGGACAGATTGTTTTACACATGTATATACAATTCATTATTTCTTTTTCTTCACAGGGCAGCAGAACTCCGTTACATATTCTGCTGGATTCTCCGTTTCTGCCGGACTGACATGATAAATCATGAAATAATTGCCATCCCAATCATAGTCCTGCTCTGCCACCCAGTTCGCAATCGCCATGGTTACCTGTGTGATCTGTTCATAAGGCCCACGGAAAACAACCCCTGCATAGGTCACTTCCGGCAATTCATCTGCCAGCAATGGAAGTTTTGCTTCCATGCGGGAAGGCACTGTCACTTGTACTGCAATATCCACATCACTCTCCCGATATTCCCCATCATAGAACACTGTCATGTGCATAGCTGACGGATTTTCTGCAATATTCTGCGCCTGCATTTCTCTGTGCAGCATCTCCCAGAGCAATCCTTCCGCGCTGTAAGAAGGAATTACGTCTCTCACAGAAATTACATAACGTTTTGGCAATGTTTTTAAAGCTACTTCATAACCCATATTGATACCACCCTTTCGAAACCATTCCATGGTACTGTCCAGCAAACGAAGCTGCCCTTTCAATATTTCCTGTTTTTGCAGTAAACACTCCCTCTGCGCCTGCAAAAATGACTCCTGCGCGTCGATGTCGTGATAATGACTTAAAAACGCACCAATGGCATTGACACCAAACCCCATCTGGCGCAGGATTTGGATTTTACAGGCATGCAGAAGCTGCTGTTCTCCATAAAAACGATATCCCGTAACGGGATCTACGCTTTGGGGTTTTAATATGCCCGCTTCATCATAATGACGCAGCATACGAATGCTGATTCTGGACAGTCTGGAAAATTCACCGATTTTTAACATGGTACCGTACCACCTTTCTATTTCTTTCTGTGCACAAATACAGCATAGACCATCCCATCATGTGAGAGTCAATACTTTTTTCCAGAAAAACAAAAGAATTAATACAAAAACAGCAGCAACGGCAAAATACCGTGCTGCTGTTGAAAACTTATTTGACTTCCGTACCGCCCCACTCTACAACCGTGAATCCATTGCGTTCAAAAGGCTGTAATTTTTGTGGTGTTACTTCCACAGGTTTTTCCAGAGGACGGAATGCCATAAACACTCGCAGGACGCTATCTGGTGCAGGCTGAATATCCAGCTTCGCCTGCTGTGTGTAGTTTTCCTGTTGGAAAGAAATCAGGTTATAAGCATTATCCTGCATATAAGGCAGCCAGTAAACAATAAAGTCATTATATTCCTTTGGAGTCAATCCCATATCAGAAAGAGTTTTCTGCAAAAATGCCGCCGTATCTTCCCCTTTTATCACAAAACCTTCCGAGAAATCCACATCCAGCTGTCCATTGCCTTCCCAGAACAGATAGGAATATTCCAGCCCGTCGGCATGATTGGTCAATGTACCATCGGGCTGTGCCGTTACCTGCCAGCCATCTTGATAAGTGGGATATGTGACTGTCAAATCTCCGGCATAATCCAGTTTCACAGATACATCCATAGTTTTTTCAGGATAGAGATAGATGACAGGTTTTGCCGCCGCTACCACAGTATATACATTGATTTTCTGCACATCCGAAAGCCACTCTACAAAAAAGGGAACCTCTCCGGCAATATCACGCAGACGGCAGAAGCTATATCCATCAATGTTATATACCGGCAGCGGAGATTCTGTTTCTTCTCCATCTACCAACAAATTCATCTGCGACAAATGCACTACTTTTTCCTCTTGAGCAACTGTAAAAGCAGGTTCTTTGATGGGGCAATAGACCTGATTCCTTAAAATCTCAATGGTATTTTCCTCTGCATTATACTTCACATCAAAAGTTGCTTCTTCATCTCTGGGATTCAAACTGATGCCTGCGGCAATATCCCGTAAACGAAAATACGTGTAACCGTCAATGGTATATCCGTTCATGGCCACAGGATTCTCATCAAAATAAACCACATCCGAAAATGGCTTTGCAATGGTTATTTCCTTTGGTACAAACGTATCTGCTGCATGCGCTGGTATCGCTATGCCACAAATCCCTAATACTGCTGCCAAACTCAGCAAAAACCGTTTCATACAAATCCTCCTTTTCCTTTTTCATTCTAACATTTCCCTTGTTTTTCGTTTAGCACATCCAGATTACATTGCTGCAAAAATATCATCTGACTTCCGAACCGCCCCATTCTACAACCGTGAAACCATTGCGTTCAAAAGGCTGTAATTTTTGTGGTGTTACTTCCACAGGTTTTTCCAGAGGACGGAATGCCATAAACACTCGCAGGACGCTATCTGGTGCAGGCTGAATATCCAGCTTCGCCTGCTGTGTGTAGTTTTCCTGTTGGAAAGAAATCAGGTTATAAGCATTATCCTGCATATAAGGCAGCCAGTAAACAATAAAGTCATTATATTCCTTTGGAGTCAATCCCATATCAGAAAGAGTTTTCTGCAAAAATGCCGCCGTATCTTCCCCTTTTATCACAAAACCTTCCGAGAAATCCACATCCAGCTGTCCATTGCCTTCCCAGAACAGATAGGAATATTCCAGCCCGTCGGCATGATTGGTCAATGTACCATCGGGCTGTGCCGTTACCTGCCAGCCATCTTGATAAGTGGGATATGTGACTGTCAAATCTCCGGCATAATCCAGTTTCACAGATACATCCATGGTTTTTTCAGGGTAAAGATAGATGACAGGTTTTCGATAGACAACTGGCTCGTTTGGATCCCATTTAGGCAGTGAAACAATCTCTACCACATTTTCTTCTTTGCACCAATTCAGCTGCATGCCAAGTGCCCCAACTATCCTGCCTAATTTATAAAAGTTATACCCATCAATTACATATCCTTCGCCTATTCCTTTATCAGCCAGCCCATTCAGTCTATCTACCACAACAGTAGTATCCGCTAAGAAAGCCTTTTTCTCCTCTGTGCCTACATCAAAAACTTTTTCTCTGGCAGGATCCATATATTTCCCTTTTCCCGTAACAATGGAGATGGTATTGGTTTCTTTCTGATAATCCAGATCAAAATAACTTTTTTCATCTGCTGCATAAGCAGATACCATCTTTGCAACATCCCGCAGGCGAAAATAGGCATACCCATCAATGTTATAGCCCGGCATTTTGGTTTCTGTACCATCCCAAACAACCGTCTGATGGACAGGAATTGCTGTTTTTTCCTTTATTTCTGTTTTCTCTGCTGCATAGACCGTATTTCCAATCAAAAATACAGCCGCCATACATAAAGCAAACCCTTTCATACAAATCCCCCTTTTCCGTTTTTATTACATCTTGTCCCTGTTTTTATGGTAGCACATTTGCGTTGCAGCGTCATTACAAAATTCTTACGTTTTTCCGTTGGTTTTCCTTGACAGCATAAGGCATTTCGGTTTATGATAATAGCTGATATCGGCTATGACCGGGAATAGTACAAAAGCCCTTTGTCTTCAGAAAACAGGCGGTTGATGCGAGCCTTGGCAAACCTTTTGGAACCTGCCCCGAAAGCTCCGCAGGGAAAATGCGGCGTATTCCGGCGTTAACGGATTTCGAGCGGACAGCAATATGAGCTGTCAAGGAGGGTGGCACCGCCAATGATACCTTGGTCCCTTTGTGTGGGGACGAAGGCTTTTTTTATGGAAAAATGTCCCTCTGGTATCCGAAAAAAACAGAATGATTTTCATAGAGGAGGAAACACCAATGGCAAAAGAAAAGAAATTTGTAGAATCCATCACCGATATGGAGCTGGATTTCCCCCAGTGGTATACGGACGTTGTAAAAAAAGCTGACCTGACAGAATATTCTTCTCTGAAGGGCTGCATGATCATCCGTCCCTATGGCTACGCAATCTGGGAACTGATCCAGAAACAGCTGGATGAACGCTTCAAAGCAACAGGTCATGAAAACGTATACATGCCCATGTTCATCCCCGAAAGCCTGCTGCAGAAAGAAAAAGACCATGTAGAAGGCTTCGCACCCGAAGTTGCTTGGGTAACCCACGGCGGCGACAAAAAACTGGAAGAACGTATCTGCGTTCGCCCTACTTCCGAAACACTGTTCTGCGAACACTACGCAAACATCATCCAGTCCTACCGCGACCTGCCTAAACTTTACAACCAGTGGTGCTCCGTTGTACGTTGGGAAAAAACAACACGTCCCTTCCTGCGTACTATGGAATTTTTGTGGCAGGAAGGTCATACCGCACATGCTACCGCAGAAGAAGCACAGGAAGAAACTCTGAGAATGCTGAACGTATATGCTGATTTCTGCCGTGACGTACTGGCTATTCCTGTTATCAAAGGCGAAAAAACAGAAAAAGAACGTTTCGCGGGCGCAGCACACACATTCACCATCGAAAGCTTGATGCACGACGGTAAAGCACTGCAGTCCGGTACCAGCCACAACTTTGGCGATGGTTTCGCAAAAGCATTTGGCATCCAGTACACAGACAAAGACAACAAACTACAGTATGTTCACCAGACCAGCTGGGGCATGACCACCAGACTGATCGGTGCCATCATCATGGTACACGGTGACAACAGCGGTCTGGTACTGCCTCCTATGATCGCACCTACACAGGTTGTTATCATCCCCATCGCACAGCACAAAGAAGGCGTGCTGGAAAAAGCTGGCGAACTGAAAGACAGACTCTCTTCTATCTGCCGTATCAAACTGGACGACTCCGACAAATCCGCAGGCTGGAAATTCAGCGAATATGAAATGAAAGGCGTGCCTCTGCGTCTGGAAATCGGTCCTAAGGATATGGAAAAGAACCAGGCTGTTCTGGCAAGACGTGACACAGGCGAAAAGATCGTTGTTTCTCTGGATGAACTGGAAACAAAGATCCCTGAACTGCTGAAAGACATTCAGGCAAATCTGCTGCAGAAAGCAACAGAACGTCGTGACTCCAAAACATACGTTGCACACAACATGGAAGAATTTGAAAAAGAAATCAACGAAACACCTGGTTTCATCAAAGCTATGTGGTGCGGCGATCAGGCATGTGAAGATGCCATCAAAGAAAAAACAGCTGCAACCAGCAGATGTATTCCTTTCGAACAGGAAGAAATCGACTCCATTTGCGTATGCTGCGGCAAACCTGCAAAACACATGGTTTACTGGGGCAGAGCATATTAATTTCTGAATTATATAAAAATTTCAAAGGCATGGGATCATTGCAAATCCCATGCCTTTTTATCAGCATAAAAAGCCTGAATCAAAAGCAGATTCCTATTCAGAAACCATCGCTTTTTGTTGATCTCTGATTGGAAACGGCGACAACTGTATTCATAAGAAAAATTTCAGCTAAAAAAAGATAGCCGGAACCCTCTTTTATCCTAAGGATTCCAGCTATCTTTATTTTGTTATGAAGATGTCCCTAATACTTCATTTTTGTTCCTATTATTTTGTTGTCAAACTGAAATTTACATGGGGCACTTTTTCACTCGTATTATTGTATCCAAAACGTGTAAAAGTAAAGCTGTATGTACCATCACCATTATCCATCAGGTTGGATTCCCCTGTATCACAGCTCAATGTAGGCACAGCACCATTAGTCGCTTTCACTGTGAAGACAACAGTTTTCTTCTTTACAACATTCGTAGATGTTTCGATTTTTACAGTTTCATTTTTATCAATTGTGATCGCTTCACCACCATCAACAGAACATGTCACAGATTCAATGCCTGCATCGGCATCTGCGTAAGTGAAGCTGTAATCACGTCTGCCGGCACCTTCTTCGGCGGGTTCACTTTTTACCAAATTTACAACGTTATTTTCTGTACCAATGGTAATCCCCTGACCACCAACAACTTTGTAGCCATCTGTTTCCAGATCTTCTACTTTCAATTCTGTACCAAACACAACGTTACGGGTTTCTGTATTTACCAAAGCACCACCATACTGTCCGTCATTATTATTGGTGTAGTAGTTGATGGTCAACAGATACTCATTGGCAGAATATTTTGCTTCCAGTTTGATTTTATTGTCTTCGTTTGCGGAAACAATCATATCCTCTGTCAGAGAACCTTCAAATTTTTCGCCATTCAGATACCAGCCTTCAAATGTATAGCCTTCTTTGTCAGCAGGATTGCTCAGTGTAATGCTTTCACCCACTTTAGCTGCACCGATTTCATTACCGTTTTCATCTACAAAGTGATATGTAATTTTTTCTGCTCCCAGATAAAAGGCAACATCTTTGCCAAAGCACCATGCTTCCGCGCCTTTATCTGTAAAGCTGAATTCATAGTCACCATTACCATTTTTTCTAAAATCATTTTCTACGACATTTTTCCCAGTGAGAGATGTCAGTTCATAACCGGGAGCCACATCTACGGTAAAAGTTGTCACGTTTGTGTAGCTGTCTCTCCAAACAATGGTACCTGTCTGTGTAGTTGTTGTTTCCCCTACCTGCAATGTTTCCAATGATGCTGTGCCATTTGTATCGCTGCATGTAACAGACTCGATGCCTTCTGTACCTGCTTCATAAGTAAAGTGATACTTTGCAGGCGCACCATCTTTCCAGTTCAATGCATAGGCACTAGGTGCCATAACCGCTGATGCCAAAGAAATGACTACCGCACTTGTCAAAACTTGTTTTTTGTTCATATTGCTATTCCCCTTTGCATAATATTTAGCATATTTTACTATATTATATAAAATTTGTCAAATTATATTATGCAATTCATATATTAACTATAATATTTTTTCGTGAAGTATTTGTATGTTTCATTATTCTTCTGTTTTTCTTTTTTATGCTGTTTTCTTCATTGTCACTCATATATTCCGAAATTTTTTTCTTATTTTCCAGACAAAATATAAAAAAATAAACGCCGCCCTATTTTTTCGCAAAACAAAACCCCCATTGCAAGTCCATCCAAAAAATCAACTTGTAATGAGGGTATCGCTTTATTATTCTTCTGTTTTTGTGTCTTCCTCCAGACATACATTAGGTCTGTCAGGGAAAATGATCATACCAAAGCCATTGATACCAACCATCTTCTGCAATAATGCTTCGCCGCCTTCCTGCTGTTTGAAATCAATTTCTTCTTTATACAGAGGCAGCAGCGCGTACAGATTGATAAGCGTACCATCTTTCGCATGGAACATGCTGATGGCTTCGTTCAATGCGGAAATCATAACACCGCACAGTTTTGTACTTGCTTCGTCATAGGATACATATTTATCGGAGTTTGGAACTGTATGTCCCCAACCCAGCCAGCTTTTGTATTCATGAGGGAATCTTGCCAGATACTGCAACAGATCCACAGGCCACCAGAAGGTATTGTTATATGTTTCTCCTTCCGCGGGTTCAGGCAACTGCCATTCCGCAGGCAACAGGGCGATGAGTTCTGCCCTCTCCAACATCTGATAATCAGGATAAAATTCATCAGGCAGTTTCATGGGCAATGCGCTCATACCAACAGTATAGAGTACATGGAAGTCCTGTTTTGTAGGTGCTTCCAGAATATGAATATCTACCTGCAAATAATCATTCAGTTTATCAAAGAAAACCCTTTCTGTGCGTCCGGGGAAGCATTTGTTCATATGCTTCTGGATTTCCTGACTATAAGGTGTGGTATGCACAGGACGCTGTTTTTCATTCTTTTTGGGTTCCTGATGGCGTACCACCGTTGTTTCTTCATTCTGCAAATTCTTTTCTTCCATTTTTCTGTCCTCTCTTATGCTTCTTCACCAAACAACGCTTTGGCAAAATCTTCTGCGTGGAATTTCTGCAAATCTTCGATGCCTTCCCCAACGCCGATATAACGTACAGGGATTTTCAGTTCACTCTTAATGGCAACAACGATACCACCCTTTGCGGTACCATCCAGTTTTGTCAGAATAATGCCTGTGATGTCTGCCACTTCCATGAATACTTTTGCCTGCTGCAAAGCATTCTGACCTGTGGTCGCATCCAGTACCAGATAAGTTTCTTTATGTGCCGCAGGGTATTCCCGTTCAATGACACGGGAGATTTTCCGCAGTTCTTCCATAAGGTTCTTTTTGTTATGGAGACGTCCCGCTGTATCGCAAATGAGCAGGTCTGTTTTACGGTTTCTTGCCGCATGGACTGCGTCAAACACAACTGCCGCAGGGTCTGCGTTTTCTTCATGTTTGATGACTTCAATACCAGCGCGCTGTCCCCAAACTTCCAGCTGGTCGATGGCTGCTGCACGGAAAGTATCCGCTGCCGCCAGCAATACGGACTTGCCTTCGTTTTTGAAGTTATGAGAAAGTTTACCAATGGTTGTGGTCTTACCAACACCATTGACACCGATGACCAGCATCACAGTGGGAGATGGCAGATTTTCTTCTTCCTCTACCCCATCCTGCAAAATCGCTGCAATTTCATCAATGAGCATATCTTTGATAACCGCAGGGTCTGTGGCACGTTCTTTTTTCACGCGCTGACGCAGGTTTTCCACGATGTCCATGGTAGTCTGTACACCCATATCCGCTATAATGAGAGCTTCTTCCAGTTCTTCAAACAAATCTTCATCAATTTTGGTAAAGCTGCCCAGAACGGTGTCTACGCCGCCCAGAATATTCTTTCTGGTTTTATCCAGACCTTCTTTCAGACGGGCAAAAAAGCCTTTTTTCTCTTTCACAGGTTCCTGTACAGGAGCTTCTTCGGGAACAGCTTCAGGTTCAGCTGCTGTTTCTTCCACGAATTTTTCTTCAGCTGTTTCCACCTGCAATTCTCTTTCGCTTTCCGCTGCCGCTTCCAGACCTTCTTCCACCAGCTCTGTCAGTTCTTCTGTAAAGGCTTCCGCGTCTTCCGGTACAACGGTTTCCTCTGTGGTCAGTTCGATTTCCACTTCAGGTTCTTCTTCCGCTGCGGCAATATCATCATTTTCCTGATACAGTGTGCCGCCGGCTTTTTCATGGAACTCAATTTCTTCTTCGTCCATCACCTCATGGACTGCCTGATTGATTGCGGTTGTGGTTCCCAGATTTTCATTGACATTTAGTACAATGTCTTCTTCTTTTTCTGGAGTGGTGTTTACCTCAATGCCAGCAATCTCCACTACATCTTTTTCTTCTGTCTGTTCCACCACAGGCTGTTCCTGCGGTTTTTTCTTCAAAAAATCAAAAAATCCCATATTTTCACCTCAAATTAAACTACATCTTCCTGTGCTTTAGAAAAGTCCACAGAAATCAATTTTGAAACACCTTTTTCCTGCATGGTGACACCGTACATGACATCAGCATATTCCATAGTACCCTTACGATGGGTAATAACAATAAACTGGGTTTCCTTGGAAAACCGTGTCAAATACTGGGCATAACGTCTGACATTGGCATCGTCCAGCGCCGCCTCGATTTCGTCCAGAATACAGAAAGGTGACGGCTTCATTTTCAAAATGGAAAACAAAATGGCAATGGCAGTTAACGCACGTTCCCCACCGGAAAGCAGCTGCATATTCTGCAAACTTTTGCCGGGCGGCTGTGCCACAATATCAATGGATGATTCCAAGGCGTTGGCATCATCAGAAAGTTTCAGATAAGCTTTCCCGCCGCCGAACATTTCCTGGAATACTTCGCTGAAGTTCTTGGAAATCACCGCAAACTGTTCCCGGAACTGTTTTTCCATGAGCTCTGTCAATTCCGCGATGATCTGGCGGAGTTTTTCTTCCGCTTCCAGAATATCCGCTCGCTGATTTGTCAAAAAGTCAAAACGCTCTTTCACTTCCCGATACTGGTCAATAGCGCCTACATTGACATTCCCAAGGGCACGCATATCATTTTTCCATTCTTTGGATAAGCGTTTTAATTCACCATAAGGTCGTTTTTCTTCTTTAGACGCTTCTTTTGCCGCACCAATGGTGATTTCATATTCTTCCCACATACGGTCAAAGATGCGCTGTTTTTCTTCATTGATCTTTTCCTGTTTCGTTTCAATACGGAACAGCTCATTTTCCAGCTTGGTGGCTGTATCAGCCGCTGTCTGAACAGCTTCCTCCAGTTCAGCAGTATCCGCTGTCAAAGATGCAATAAGGGCATTGGTTTCCTCCAACTGCTGGCGCAGAGTTTCTTCCTGCTGTTCCAGTTTTTCCCGTTCCGCATGAAGGGCTTCCTGAGTTTCTCCCCGTTTATCGCCGCTTTCTCTCAAAAGCACCATTTGCTGATGGAGCTGACGGGTTTCTTTTTGCAGATTTTCTGCTTCCTGCTGCAAGCGCAGTACCGTTTCTTCTGCGGCATAAATCTGCTGTCCGCTATTGGAAATACGAATTTTCACCTGAGTGATTTCTTCCATCAGGTGATCCCGCTGTTCTTTTTCCTCTGCCAGATTTTCCTGGAAAGCGGACAAGGATTCATTTGCTTGTGCCATAGCAGCTTCACTTTGCGCCAAGGTTTCTTTGCTCTTTGCAATATCCCCTTCAGCCCGAGACAACTGGTCTGCAAGCTGTCTTTCTTCCAGTTCCAGCAATTTCAAACGGGAATTGGTTTCGGCGATTTCGCTTTCCATTTTCGCCATTTCGCCTTTGCCTGTCTGAATGGTCACTGTCAGCTTTTGCAGTTCCAGTTTCTTTTCCATAATCTGCTCTGCGATTTCCTGCAAATCTTCTTCCGCAAGCTGCAAAGCTTCTTCCAGAGATGCGGTCTGTTTGCCTGCATCTTCCAATTCTTTCTGCAAAGTATGGATTTCTCTGGTTCTGCCAAAGATATTGGTTGTTTTCTTTGCCTGAGAACCGCCGGTCATGGCACCGCCGGGATTCATGATGTCCCCTTCCAGCGTTACCATTTTATACTGGTGGCGATATTTCTTCGCTAATCTTATGGCCTCATCCAGATTTTCCACAATAAGGATTCTTCCCAGCAGATAGGTCATGATACCGCGGTATTCTTCCGCAAAAGTCACCAGCGTATCTGCTGTGCCAATGACGCCCCGTTCTTCCAAAATAGCAGGACGACCTTCCAAACCTCTGCCCTTCACCGCTGTGATAGGCAAGAAGGTTGCACGTCCCAAACGGCGCTGTTTCAGATACTGGATAGCGTTTTTGGCATCTTCTTCTGTCTTGGTGACAACGTTCTGCATGGCACCGCCCAACGCCGCTTCAATGGCGGTTTCATAGGCTTCTTCCACCTGCAAAAGTTGCCCAACGGCACCGCAGATACCACGCTCTTTCTGGTCAGGCAGATTCAAAAGGCTTTTAACGCTGTTGTAAAAACCTTCGTGCTCCCGCTCCAATTCAGACAGCAAACGCAAACGGGACTTTTTCTCAGAAACCAATCTTTCCTGCTGTGCCAGCGCACGTTCTGCCTTGGCTTTGGTCTCTGATGCATGACGGCTGTCCTGCTCCAGCGCATCCAGTTCCTGTTCCAGAAAATCTGCTGTTTCCTGCTGTTCCTGTGCCTTCTTCTCCAGCACTTTTTGATGGACTTCCTGATGCTCCAAACGGCTCTGGGTATGGGCAATTTCTGTTTCCAGCTGTTCTTTTCTGCTGGAGAACTGCTCCATCATAGCCTCTCGTTTGGCAATTTCCCCTTTGGCTTCTGTACCAATACGAATCTGCTCAAAAATTTCGTCCTTAAAGCTTTCTGCACGGCTTTCATGCAGCTGCAATGTACTGCTCAAGTTTTCATAAGATGCTTCCAAGGTATCCAGCTGTTCCTGTTCCCGATCCATGGTCATTTTCAGGGCTGTAATGCGGCTGCGGCAAACTTCTGTTTCCTGCAGTTTTTCCGCCTGCTGCTTCTCTTTTGCGGCGACTTCTTTTTCCATACGGGTCAGGTTTGCCGCATCGTTCTGGCTCTGTTCTTCAGCCAGACGAATGCGCCCTTCTGTTTTTTCAATATCTGCCTTTACCTGAGCAATGGTATCGTTCAATGTCTGCAAAGCAGCATTTTTCTCTTCGTTCTGTCGTTTCTTTTCGGCAATCTGCGCTTTGGCAGTATTGCCTTCTTTCTGGGCTGCTGCCTGTTGTTCCGCAGCCAACGCCATTTGCTCTGTCAAGCGGTCAAACTCCTGCTCCATCTGCTCCGCTTCTGTGCAGAACATAGCAATTTCCGCCTGTTTCAGCTGTTCTCGCAGAGAAAGGAACTGTCTTGCTGTTTCGCTCTGTTCTTCCAAAGGCGCAAGCTGTCCCTCCAGCTCCGAAATAATATCTTCCACACGGAGCAGATTCTGCTGCTCTTTTTCCAGTTTATTGGTTGCTTCTATTTTACGGGTCTTATACTTGACAATCCCTGTGGCTTCCTCGAAAATTCGCCGGCGTTCTTCCCCTTTGGCATTGAGAATCTCATCAATTCTGCCTTGCCCAACGATGGAATATCCTTCTCTGCCCACACCTGTATCCATAAACAGTTCCTGAATATCTTTCAGACGACAGGCAGCGCCGTTAATGCGGTATTCACTTTCACCGGAACGAAACACCCGACGAGTTACCTGCACTTCCGTAAACTCCACTGGCATACGCCCATCCTGATTGTCAATGACAATGGTAACTTCCGCAAAACCCTGAGGCTTGCGGCTTTCGGTACCGGCAAAAATAACATCCTCCATTTTATCCCCACGGAGGCTTTTTGCACGCTGTTCCCCAAGCACCCAACGAACAGCGTCGGAAACATTGCTTTTGCCGCTGCCGTTAGGGCCTACCACTGCCGTAATACCCGGATTAAATTCCAGTTTGACTTTTTCAGGGAAAGATTTAAAACCCTGTAAATCCAATCTTTTTAAATACATGTTACACCTCGTTTTTGGCTTTCTTCACAAAAGCCTTACGATACAATTTTTCCGCCAACGATGGTATAAACCACTCTGCCTTTGACTTCCTGTCCCGCAAAAGGAGAAAATTTTGCTTTTGACGCAAAAAGTTCCGGCTCAATGATCTGGGTACCTTTTGTTTCAATGACGATCAGATCGGCGTCTTTGCCAATAGCAATCTCACCTTTCTGTTCCAGTTTCAAAATTTCTGCCGGCTTTTTAGACATCAATTCCACCAGACGCGCCAGAGAAATGATACCTGTTTCCACCAGTTTTGTAAAACTGATAGAAAAAGCTGTTTCCAGCGCAGAAATGCCATATGCCGCATTGCCGAATTCTTTATCTTTATCTGTCCGACTTGTAGGACTATGTCCGGAAGCAATGGCATCAATGGTGCCATCGGCAATGCCTTCCAAAATAGCTTCCACATCTTCCTGTGTTCTCAAAGGCGGATTAACTTTCGCGAATGTATTATAATCCTCCACTGCCTCTTCTGTCAGCGCAAAATAATGAGGACAAGTTTCGCAGGTCACCTGCAAACCACGTTTTTTCGCGTCCCTAACCATGCTCACAGAACCGCCTGTGCTCACATGGGCAATATGCAGTCTGGCACCTGTGATCTCCGCCAGCAAAATATTTCTTGCCACTTGGAGTTCCTCTGCTTCTCTGGGCATACCAGACAGACCCAGACAACTTGCCGTATAACCTTCATTCATGACACCTTTGCCAGAAAGGCTCCGATCTTCGCAATGGGTCATAATAGGCAAATCGAACATGCGGCTGTAACGCATAACGTTCCGCATAAGTGCCGCGCTATCAATAAATTCGTCGCCATCAGAGATGGCAACCACGCCAGCTTCGTACATTTCACCGATTTCTGCAATGGCTGTTCCTTCGCATCCCATGGACATACTGCCATAAGGATAAATATTCACAGAAGCCTGTGCTTTGGATTTAGAAATGATGTATTCCACAACGGTTTTATTATCAATCACTGGTTTTGTATTAGGTTCACAGGTAATGGATGTAAAACCGCCTCTTGCGGCACTGCGGGAAACGGTGGAAATATCTTCGATATTTTCAAACCCTGGTTCACAAATATTACAATGCATGTCAATAAAACCGGGCAATACCACATGACCGTCCAAATCCAGTTCTTTTGCATCTTCTACATGAAGGTTTTCGCCAATATCCGCAATGAGCCCGCCTTCAATGAAAATATCATACAGTTTTTCTTCAGAAAAAGGCGGTGTAATGAGTTTACAATTTTTCAGAATGGTTTTCATGCCAAAGCGCCTCCCATCTGTGACAGAATATAGAACATGGCCATACGCACCGCTACACTGTTGGCAATCTGGTCATTGATGATACACTGAGGGCTGTCGATAACGCCGTCAGAAATCTCAATCCCCCGCTGAATGGGACCGGGATGCATGACAATGGCATCTTCTTTGGCATAACGCAGCAGATTATGGTCAATACGGAAGAACCGCTTATATTCATCCAGAGAAGGCAGGAATGTTTTATCCTGGGCTTCCATACGCATACGGGTTGTCAGGATAACATCTGCCTGATTTACTGCTTCCCGCACATCATAATGCACCTGCACACCGAATTTTTCGATCCCTGGCAAAAGAAATGTCGGCGGCCCGGATACACAGACTTCTGCACCAAGTTTCGTCAATCCCCAGATATTGCTTTTTGCTACACGACTATGGAGCAAGTCACCAATGATAGCAACTTTCAGACCTTCAAAACTGCCTTTGCGTTCTTTGATGGTCAGTAAATCCAGTAAAGACTGCCCGGGATTTTCGTTGTAACCATCTCCAGCGTTGATAACAGATGCCTCAACACATTCTGCCAGCAAGCGGGCTGCGCCTGCCATAGGATGACGCAGAATGATGAAGTCTGCACCCATCTGGTCCACCAGCTGCCCCATATCCTGGAGGCTTTCCCGCTCCATGGAATGAGCCGAGTTTGTCATATCTACCACATTGGCGCTCAAATGCTGTGCTGCCAATTCATAGGACAGTTTCGCACGAGCACTCTGTTCATAGAACAAAATGATGACAGACTTCCCCTGCAAATGGGGTGCCTTCTTATTCTTCTGGTTCAAAATATATTTCATGGTTTCTGCCGTACTGAGGATATAGCGAATATCATCTGCTGTTAAATCCCGCAGTCCGAAAAAGTCTTTCCGATGCAATGCCATTTGTTTCGCCTCCTGTCAGCCCTCCAAACGTTCCATCAATTTCTGAAAATATTCTGGAAGGGGCGCCTCAAATTCCATGTACTCTCCTGTTGTGGGATGGACAAATCCCAGAACCCTTGCATGCAGTACCTGTCCCTGCAAAGCAAAGGGCTGTTTTTTAGGCCCATACACCAGATCCCCCAGCAAGGGATGCCCAATATATGTCATATGTACACGAATCTGATGGGTTCTGCCTGTTTCCAGCTGTGCTTCGATGAGAGTAAAATTCCCCATGCGCTGCAATACCCGATAATGAGTCACTGCATGGCGGCTATGTTTTTGAGTTACCGCCATTTTTTTGCGATCCAAAGGATTTCTGCCAATAGGCTGGTCAACGGTACCCTCATCCTCTTTAAAACCATTGAATACAATGGCATTATATTTTCTTGTGATGCTGTGCTCTGCCAGCTGTGCCGCCAAAGCCTGATGAGCAGCGTTGTTTTTTGCCACCATCAATACCCCGGAGGTATCTCTGTCGATACGGTGCACAATGCCGGGGCGTTTTTCCCCATTGATGCCGGAAAGTTCACTGCCGCAGTGATACATCAAAGCATTGACCAATGTGCCTGTATAATGCCCTGGTGCAGGATGGACAACCATTCCCTGGGGTTTATTTACCACAATCACGTCCGCATCTTCATAAAGGATATCCAGCGGAATATCCTCCGGCAAAATTTCAATTTCTTTTGCTTCCGGCACTTCCACATCAATCACGTCTTTTTCACGCAATTTATAATTGGATTTCACGCTGCCGCCATTGAGCTGGATATGTCCGCCTTCCACCAGTTTCTGTACAGCACTGCGAGAAAGGTCTTCCATATTCTCAGCCAGAAACACATCCAATCTGGTGCCAACGTCTTCTTTTTCTGCCGCAAATGTAAAATATTCCATTATTTCTCGTCCTTTTTCTTTTCTAACTTAGGTTCTTCTTTGATGACAAACAAAATGAGTGCTGCCAAAACAATGACACCCACCACAACGTAAATATCAGCCACATTGAATACGGGCCAACTGAAGAATGTAAATTCAAAAAAGTCAACCACATATCCACGGAATACACGGTCAAGCATATTGCCTACGGCACCAGCCAAAACCAGCACCATAGCGCAGCGTACCCACTGATATTCTTTCGTACGGGGCATTTTCACAAAATAATAAACCAAAAAAGCCACAATACAAAGTGTCAGCAACAGAATAAACCATTTCTTACCGGAAAACATACCAAAGGCTACTCCTCGGTTTTCCACAAAGGTCAGATCCAGAAATCCATCCACCACAGTAGTGGAACCGATGGGCTTCAGGTTCACCAATGCCAGATATTTCGTCAGCTGGTCGATCCCCACCAATACCGCCGCTGCAATGATAGCTATGATCCACATTTCAAATCTTCCTGCCTTTCCGGGAAAAATGTTCCCGTTTTTTCATTTCTACATAACAAAAGCAGCCGCAGCAAGGCACCCGCATCGCAGGCACCTCGTTACAGCCGTTTTCATTCCATACTTATTTATGAGTCGCTTCTTTGTGTGCAGCTTCTTTATCAGCTGCTTTGGCAGCATCTTTTTCTGCCAGGATTTCATTTTTGTCCAACAGTTCGATTTCCGCATACAACAGCAGTTTCACGCGGGCACGCATGAGTTCATAACGATTCTGCAGGGCAGCAATCTCCTGTTCCAGTTCGTACACCTTTGTTCTTGCAGCAGAGAGGATTTCATCACGTTCCAACTTTGCCTTATCAATAATCTGTTCCGCTTCCGCTTTTGCAGCTTCTTTGGTTTCTTCCGCAGCAGCTTCTGCCAGGCTCAGTGTGCGTTCCAGTGTTTTTTCCAGATTCCGCAAGCGGTCTGTATCTTCCTGAACCACTTCTGTTTTTGTTTTGGACTGAAGACTTTCGTTATAGAGTTTTTCGTAATCTTCATAAATATCATCCAAAAAAGTATCTACTTCTTCGGGAGAATAGCCAACGGCTACTTTTTTGAAATCCTTTGTTGCAATATCGTTGGGTGTAACCACAAAAAAACCTCCTTAAATATATACGCCTACCTCTATGCCGGTTCTGTCCTTTTTGTTTTTTCCGCCGATGGAAAGCAGGCGGAACCGCCCAAATCCCCGAACAGAAACCATATCCCCTTCCTTTAACAAAAGAGAAGGATTTGTTGTCACATTCCAGTTCACATTGGCTTTTTCCCCAGCGATGAGTGCCTGCACTTTTCCCCGGGAAAGATGAAGCACACCTCCCGCCACAGCGTCCAGCCGCACGGAAGCCACTGTCAGCCTGCGAACTTCAATTTCTTTTTTTGCCTCAATTTCCGACAAATCTGTTTTTTCCACCTGCACAGGCGTACGGGATACTTTTTCCAGATTCACCAGAATGTAATCCGCGATTTCCTCTGATACAAAGCAAAGGGTCTGTTCTTCAGATACGAGAATATCCCCAACTTTTCCCCGGTCAATGCCAAGACCCAAAATAGAGCCCAGATAATCCCGATGGCTCAGGTCTGTCTGACCAAATTTTTTATGCTTTGTGATACGCAAGGCACAAATGGGAAAATCTTTTCCTTCCAGCTCCATATAATCCGGCGCAAAACCAATCATGCGCCGCTCACAGTCCTCTGTGCCGCCAAAAGCGACTACATTTAAGTCTGAAAGGGAACGGAGTTTTTCCAGAAACTTCCCACTTTTTGCCATGTCTAGGAAATCCGTAAACGCCGGTGTATGGCGCTTATAACTGAAAGCAGCCTGATCCAGCACTTTCGCAAACAAAAGTCTTTCCTCAGGCTGTGTCATTCCTTGTAATAACGCTTGTTTATTCATATCCGTCACCTCGTTCCATCAGAACAGAAGCACCAGACCCATCAACAACTGTTTTACCAGTACCATCAGGATCAGTGCGATGATGGGAGAAAAGTCCAGCATCATGCCGCCGCCCAATGGAGATTTTTCCAGCATACTGCGACAAGGCCCCAGAATGGGTTCTGTCAGATTGTAAATGAGGCGTCCCAAAGGATTGCTATATCCAAACATGGGAATCCAGGATAATAAAATCCGAATAAAAATCAGCCATTCAATGACATTGAAAAAAACATCAATGGCTTGTATGAACAATGCTTGTAAACTCGTCAAATGATTCTTCCTTCCTTATCTGCCACTGCTCATCCAGGGAAGAATGACACCTTTTGTTTTCAGTTCTTCCTTGAAATCGCCGCTGATATCTACATTTTCAGGAGCAATGACAAAAATATTATTTGCTACACGCTGAATAGAACCTTCCAGAGAGTAACAGGTACCACTCAGGAAGTCCATGATTCTCTGTGCAACAGGGTATTCTACTTTTTCCAGATTTACCACAACAGGTTTTTTGGTCTTGATCTGATCACAAATTTCCTGTGCATCCTCATAACATTCCGGTTTGATAATCACTACCTGCATCTGAACGTTTGTGTTGATGCTGTAAACCTGCGGATTGTTTCTTGTTGTTTTGCGAGGCGCAGATGTGGTGCTGTAATCGGATTCGCGGCTGACGTCACGAAGACCATAGCTGCTGCTTACAGGAGCTGCCTCTCTGGCAGGAGCTTCATATTCATAATCATCTTCATAGTAATCTTCATCGTCTTCGTATTCACCAAACATCAAATCTTTCATTTTATTAATAAACTTTGCCACTTTCTTATCCTCCTAGATTTCTTTTCTTGCTTAAGCCTTGTTGGGGTAGAATCTTTCGCCAAAAATGCCGGTACCCACTCTGACGATGGTCGCACCTTCTTCAATGGCTACTTCATAGTCACCAGTCATCCCCATGGAAAGCATATCCATGTTTATATTATCAATTTTTTTGCCGTTCATGTCAACCAGTAATTCTCGCATTTTACGGAAATATACCCTATTTTCTTCAGGATTTTCTACAAAAGGCGCAACTGTCATAAGCCCTCTGACACGAATGTTGGGAAGCTGTGACAGATCGTGCAAAAACGCCTCTACTTCTTCCGGTTTTACGCCAAATTTGCTTTCTTCATCAGCCATATTGACTTCCACCAGAATATCCATCACAAGATCTTTGGCTACTGCCCGTTTATTGATCTCTTCTGCCAGACGCAGGCTTTCCACAGAATGAATCATGTCTACCTTATCAATGATATATTTTACCTTATTTGTCTGCAAATGTCCAATTAAATGCCAATGAACGCCAGGGCCCATGGGTTCATATTTTTCCATGATCTCCTGTACTTTATTTTCACCCAAAGAAGTCAGTCCGCAGGCAACGGCTTCCTTTATAAGTTCCACAGGTTTTGTCTTGCTGACAGCCAGCAGCAGGACATCTTCCCGTTTTCTGCCTGCACGGGCGGCAGCGTCAGCCACCCGTTTTTCTACTTCTGCAATATTTTGCTGTATCGTTCCCATTTTGTGCATCTCCTTTTTATCAATAAATGGATTGTCCCTCTGTAATATTTTTCGCATCAGATACGATGGTATCATACACCTGAAGACCATAACTGCTGTTAGATCTTACGATGGCATATTCCTGATTCTGCTCCAAAATTGTGATGGGCACAAATTTTGCCATGGAACTGTTTGCCACATATACACCTGGCATCGTTTCTACTTCCGCCACAGTATACTGTCCAGCGTTTTCTCCTGTTCCCTGGAGGATCACATCGCCCAGCTTCAATGTCTGGTCTGACTGTGCCAGATATGCATAAGAATCATCGCTGCTGATGATGGTCGTTGCAATGAACTTGGAATTTTCCCCATTGACCAGCAGAACCCCCTGGTTGCCGCCGCTTTCTGTCAGGCAATCCAAAGGAATTTTCAGCAGAGATTTTTCAACGATAGCATTATTGGGAATTTTCAGTCCTTGTACTGTTTCACTTTCCAGACTGAACGAAATGGTACGGCTGTCCATAAATTCATCCATATATGTAAAGCAAGAGAATACAACCTTTGTTTCTGTCTCACCCGGTGTGATGGAATGAATGGTTGCGGACACTGCCGTTGTGCTGTCCTCACTAATCAAGTTCAGCTTTTTGGTATCGCCTGCTTTCCAATCCAGCACTTCATTTGCCGGGAAATTAGATACGATATACCATTGATTGCTTCTGACAATACGGAACAGTGGATCTCCTTCTTTTACGTTATTCACTTTGGAAATGTAAGTCATTTTTTCGCTTCCGCTAAGCTGACCAACAGTAATTTCTTCCAAAGCATCCGGTTTCAATGTCTCTTCCAACCCATCATAACTGAACGCTACAACGCCGCTTTCCGGTGCCGTTACGGAACTCATGCTTTGAGAAAGCTGCTGTTCATAGGAACTGCGTTCTTCACTGAGCTGAGAAAGGCTCTCCACATCTTCTGACAGCCAGATTTCATTTCTCTGCATCATATAGCTGTCAAGCTGTGTACGCATGGAGTATAAATAGGAAGCGTCTGTTTTCATAGATCTGCTGCCAAACATTTCCACAGTATTTCCCATATTATTTTCTATGCGTGTAATATCCTCAGAAAATGCCGACAGATCGCTGCGGCTTTTCTGTGTTTCCAGAATGTCTTTGTCAATGGACTGTAATTTCTTTTCCAGCACATCCGTAGAAGCAGTGTCTTTTACCTGACATACCACAGAAGATTTGGAAACATAATCCCCTTCTGAATACTCGTAGAAAGGCGTTCCTGCGCGATCACTCTTGACCACATATTCGTCACGCACAATAATACCCTGTCTGCTTACCGGTGTGTCAATGGTGCCATAAGTCACCGTTTCCACATTGGTTTCCGGCTTTTTCACCGCCATCATCATCAGCTGTGCTACCAAGTACAGGGCAATGACACCAAAGACAAACAACGGCAAGATTCGTCCCGCATAATTTCTACGGCGCTTCACAGTTGCTTTGGACGGTTTCTTCGGCTGTGCTGTTTTATGCTGCGCCTTTTTCGGCTGCACAGGTCTTTGATGCACCCGTGGCGCTGGCTGGGGCTGTGTTCGTCCATAATAACGATTTTCACTTTCCCGCTTCTGCCGGATGCGGTTTAACTCATATACATTATCCCTTTGCGCCCTTCCTTGCGGCGGCCCATTGGGACGCTTTTTCTTTTTTCTGGTTTTATTTCCCGAGGAGCCTCTTTGCATTGGTATCCTCCTTTTTCTTTTTTACTCTATTGCATCGTTTTATTATAATACATTTTGTCTCTCGGGTAAAGGGCACTGCCTATTTTCTGTCTTTTATTTTTATAAAAATTCTGCCGTTTTTCACAAAACCACAAAGGGCAGATGCGTTTACACCTGCCCTTTTATCTATATGAAAAGCCTCGAAAAAGCTTTATGCGTTTTTGTCCTGAACGGTCAGCTGCACATCCATAGCCTTTTCACCATTGCGGATGATATGCACAGAAACTGTCTGGCCAATTTCTGTTTCTTTTACCAGTTCAGATAAGGAGTCCATATCCATGACTGTTTTTCCATTAAATTCTGTGATGATATCCCCTGCCTGGATACCTGCTTTGGCCGCAGGACCACCTTCTGTTACTTCTACAATCAGTGCGCCCACTGGCAGTTTATATAAAGATGCATTTTCAGAAGTGATACTTGTACCCATGATGCCAATATAAGGTGTTGTTACCGTACCGTCTTCCAGCAGATCCTGTGCTACGGAAATAACTTCATTGCTTGGAATTGCATAGCCCATACCTTCTGCCATGGAAGAATTATATTTTGCTGTATTGATACCAACTACCTCACCACGGCTGTTTACCAGGGCACCGCCGCTGTTACCGCTGTTGATGGCAGCACTTGTCTGGATTACATTCAATGTGTTGTTATCCACACTGATGGTCTGATTTTTCACACTGACAATACCATCTGTTGCAGAAAGGCCCAAGCCCATGGCATTCCCGATGGCAATGACACTTTCGCCAACTTCCAGACTATCGGAATCACCAAATGTTGCCACTGTTACTTCATCAATGCCAGCCGCTCTCAGATCATCCCAGGAGATGGTCAGTACAGCCAGATCAGAGTCGCTCTTTGTGCCAACGACTTTCGCCTGCACACTGGTTGTATCGTTAATGGTAGCATATACTTCTGTGGCATCTTCAATAACATGGTTATTTGTTACGATAGCGATTTTTTCATCATCGGAATAGAAAATAACACCACTTCCGGCGCCTTCGCCTTCATAAGGCACACTAAAAGCACCATAGTAAGAAGTTACACCTTCAATTTTTGTGGTGATGCTGACAACGGAAGGTTTTACGGCACGCACCACATCAATGGTAGACATACCTGTTCCCGTTGCTGTCTTTTCTACATTCACAGTTCCGCTGGATGTCATTGTACTGCCACCTGCATTTTGGTAATGCTGTTCTATTACACCATAGCCGGCACCAATACCTGTACCACCAGCCAAGCCAATGATTAAGCAACCTGCGATAAGTTTTGCCCAGCCGCTGTTTTTCTTCTTGCTGTGTTTTTTCACATGTTCCGCATAGCAATTTTTATTTTTTTCCTGTTTTCTGCGTTCTTCTCTAGGGCCAGCTGCATGAACAGATTCTTCTGTTCTTTCTTCTCTGACAGATTCCTGATGCGCATTTCCTGCGCTGCCTGTCTTTTCTGCCGCTTCGGATTCAAAGCACATGGGCTGTGCATCTTCCGGTGTGTAGTCCCGCAGTGTTTCACTGTGATATGTCTGTTGGGGGTGTTCATTTTTTACTTCTTCTGCCTTTGCATCCTCCGCTGTTACATTCTGTTCCAATTCTCTGGATTCCTGTACATGGGATTCGTTTTCGCTGAATACCTTTTCTTCACGTTCATTTTCACCGTGTCCATGGATAGGCTCCATGTTGTTATCATTTTCTCTTTTATCTTCATTTGGATTATACATATTTCATTCCTCCTGTTATATCTGAATTGCTTTTTGCTTTCTTTATTTTCTCTGTTGTAATTAGTATATTCTACTATTTTGAACAAAATATGAACATGACATAAACAAAGCTTAAACATTTTATGTTCTTTTTTTGCTGAAAAATTCCAAACACTTTCCTTGATAAAAAAAGAAACCATCGCAAACAATATAAAAAGAGGTGATAAACATGACAAAAAAGAGATATCAACAACACAAAAAAACACCCAAGGACACGGTTTCCGGCAATGATTTATACCAGATCCGCCAAAATGCCCATTATAGTGACAGCGGCAAAGCGGAACCGGACAACAACATCTTTTGGGAAGAACGCAGCAATCCTTTGAGCAGCAAAGGCAATTAAAAAAGCAGGAAAGCAGAATTCCCTTAAGAAAACATTGTTTTTCTTTTCTTGATTTCTTAAGGGGAATTGCTGCGGCTGGCTTCATAAGAAAACATTACAGATAAAACTTTCGTAAAAATAAGAAAGCTGGAATCCTTTGCGTTATAAGGATTTCAGCTTTCTTTGTTTTCTTATGAAGATGCCCTTAAAGCCCGGCTTTCTTCTATATCTATTATGGCTGACAATTTTCACAGGGACGATATCCCTGAGAAATGGCAGCGTCCCGACTGCTTAAAGACACTTTATTGCTGTCCTTCATTTGAGAAACGGAGGAACAGGAAGCACGATGAAATACTTTTGAATTTTTATTTCCTACATAAGTTACCGTTGTTTCCGCCACTGGCTTTGAAGGCTGCTCTGGCTGTGTAACCGGTTTCTGTACAGGAGTTGTCCCTTTGGATTTCGCTCCCACATCAGAAAGTGTCAACTTTTCTGTGGTATTAAAAGAAATCTTCTGTCCATCTGTGGTCATGACAATGTCACCGGAACGGAATGTTCCATAAACATCCGCGCCTGTATTTAGATAAGCAGACAGCGCTTCTTTATGGGGATGGCCGTAAGAATTATCAAGACCTGCGGAAATGACTACATATTCAGGTTTCGTTGTCTGGAGAAACTGACTGCTGACAGAGGTTCTGGAACCATGATGCCCTGCTTTCAGCACTTCCACATCGGAAAACAAACCACTGTTAGCATCTGCCACATCTGCGGACAAATCTCCCGTAAACAACACTTCCACATCGCCATAGGTGAGCATCGTCACAACACTGTTATCATTAGCGTTATCATAAACAGCTGTAATAGGCAGAAATTCCAGTGTAGCCCCGCTGGGCAGTGTAATATTGTGTGCCGTTGTATCCACAGCATAATCTGATCCTTCCGCCTGTACTTTATTATGGTAGGTATTATATGTCTTTGTAGTACTGGTTCTGCCATTATCCACCACTTCTTCTACGGTATACGCATCAAATACCGCAGGCAGACCGCCAATATGGTCAGCATCTTCATGGCTGGCAACAACCACATCCAAATCACCATCTACATAACCAGAAAGATACTGTACTACCTTTCCGCCTTCCGCTGATACACCAGCGTCAATGAGGATTTCAAATTCTCCATCGTTAATGAGTGCCGCATCCCCCTGCCCCACATCCAGAAAATGCACTTGAATATCACCATTTTCTGCTGTTTGTCCACCAGAAGTCACAACAACTGTATTGGTATTTCCATTCCACTGGACTTTGGCACCAAAACTTTCCAGCACCACACGAATGGGCAGATATGTCCTGCCATCCTGTATCAATGCAGCAGTATCATTCTCCACCTTTGTCCCATTTCGATAAATATAAGGCTGTCCAATGGGTACTTCTACTGTAATGCCGTCTTTTTGGGCAATTGCCATCTGTTCGGTTCCATCCCAAGAAACTGTGCAACCATATGTTTCCATGGTTTGTCTAAAAGGAACTTGTGTTCTTCCCGCATCGTCCACAAAAGGTGTGCCTGCTTCTTTGGTATACGCCACCTGTTTTCCGTTGATTTCAATTTTTGTGGTTCCATCCGCATTGGTGCAGTTTGGCACAGAAATCAGCAAAGCCGCGATTAGAAGCAGACCAATCTTCTTTTTCATCCTATCCCCTCCTTAGGTGTTTTGTCAGATTATATCACACTTCGAAATATGCTTCAATGTACTTTCTGGATTCTCTTCTTTTTTGTGCAAGTGCATTATAAAAACATATGTTCTTTTTGTTGACTTTGTATATCAGAACATACAATCTGTTTTTTATGTAAAAAAAGCTGGAAATTTTCGATTGCTCAAAAATTTCCAGCTCTATGTTTTCAGAGAATTATTCCTGTACCTGTTTTGCTACCTGAATCATAATAGCACATTCCATACGTTTGCGGAAGAGCTGACAGCCGTATTCATATACGCCTGCAATATCCCCTGTTGCATGGTAAGCGTTGGCAGCGCAGCCGCCGGAACAGTACAGTTTTGCCCAGCAGTCTTTGCAGTCAGGACGTGCATAAGCATTGCATTTGCGGAATTTGTCCTGCACTTCAGGATGGGTAACGCCTTTCCAGATATCACCCAGACTATAAGCAGGATCACCTACGAACTGATGGCAAGGGAACAGTTCGCCCCAAGGGGTAACTGCCATATATTCTGTACCGCTGCCGCAGCCAGTTACACGCTTATATACGCAAGGGCCGCCTGTCAAATCGATCATGTAGTGATAGAAAGTGATGGGCTTGCCTTCTTTTTCTCTGCGGAGCATGTCTTTTGCCAGAATTTCATACTGTTCGAAAAGTACAGGCAAATCTGCTTCTGTCAGTGCGTAAGGTTCCTTGGGATCACAAACAACAGGTTCCATAGACAGTTCTGTGAAGCCCAGATCCGCCATATGGAAAATATCCTTTGTGAAATCAATGTTGTCATGTGTATAAGTACCGCGCACATAGTAACCAGTGTTGTTTCTGCTCTGAACGAACTTCTGGAACTTGGGTACGATCACATCATAGCTGCCATGACCGCCAACGGTACGGCGCAGTTTATCATGGACTTCTTTTCTGCCGTCCAGACTCAGTACCACGTTATGCATTTCTTTGTTTGCAAATTCGATGACATCATCATCAACCAGCAAACCATTGGTGGTCAGTGTGAAGCGGAAATTTTTGTTGTGCTGTTTTTCCACGCTGCGGGCATAATTTACCAGCTGTTTCACCACATCCCAGTCCATGAGGGGTTCGCCGCCAAAAAAGTCCACTTCCAGATTTTTTCTGTTACCGGAGTTGGCAATGAGGAAATCCAGTGCCTGTTTCCCAACTTCAAAACTCATGAGAGCACGTTCCCCCTGATATTTACCCTGACTTGCAAAACAGTAATCACATGTCAGGTTGCAGGTGTGTGCTACATGAAGGCACAGTGCCTTGATGTCGTTGTTTTTCATTTTGAAATTTGCCGCAATGTCTGCGTACAGGTCTTCTGTAAAGAGTTTGCCTGTTTTCTTCAGTTCTTCCACCCCTTCCAGAATATCTGCGATTTCTTCAGCTGTAACTTCCGGATTATCTGCGTATTTTTCCAGAATCGCCTTTGTGATTTCTTCTTTTGTATGTCCTTCATACATACCGATGATGTCGTACGCCACATCATCCACAACATGTACGGAACCGCTGTAAACGTCCAGCACGATGTTGTAACCATTTAACTTGTACTGATGAATCATAAAAATCCTCTTTCTATTTTATATACTATTTGATCCGAAGCCATCTTCGGGATTATGCGTAAAAAGTCGCCGCCCGAAACGGGCAGCGACTTATCCTGTCGCTTCTTATTTGTTTTCGCACTGCTGGTTTGCAACACCACAAGATGTTTTGCAAGCAGACTGACAGGATGTCTGGCATTCGCCACAGCCGCCGTGTTTTACACTTGCAGCCAGATCACGGGTATTCAATGTCTGAATGTGTTTCATGTATATCACCCCTTTGCTTTTACGGACGTCTTTTCCTTTAAGACATACCTGTTCGTATTCTATCACAAAAAAAGCTTTGTTTCAAGTTTGAACCAAAAAATGTCACATCATTCACAAAAACACACGCGAATCTTTCCGTCTTTTGCAAAAGCGCACTGGACATTGACACCGTTTTCCTTCATATAAAAAGCCTGAGCCAATACCTCTTCTGAAATTCGTTCTCCAGGGGCAACAAGGGGAATCCCCGGCGGATATGCCCAAAGAAAATCAGCCGCAATTTTCCCAAGACTATCATCCAATATTACTTCTGTCGTTTCTCCCCGCAAAGCCTGTTCCATACCGCATACCATCTGCGGAAGCACCATCTGCCCTTTTGCCAATGGCTGTTTTGCCGGCATTACTTCTTTGTCAATTTCCAGCATGGCTTTTGCCAGCCGTTCCATACCTTCGTCTGTATCAAAAATACTGGTCATTGCCAATGTATGCAGGGGCTGCGACATTTCTATTTCCAGTTCATATCTCTCCCGCAGAATTTCTGCCAGTTCTACCCCTGACAAATTGCTGTTTCCTGTAAAAAAGAGGAGTTTTCCCCTGTCATGACCAAACACTGCTGGAGAAACTGCCGGCTGACAAAGTCTGATATGTTTCAGCTTCTCCATTTTTTCATAAAAAGATGCCAATCTTCTTTCATAAGCTGCAAAAAGACTTTCTCTTTTCTGTTCCAATAAAGAAACGCATCCATCGATTTCCGCCATGAACACATAAGAAGGACTGCTGGTTTGGAATACAGAAAGCTGTCTTCCAACCTCTGTCACATCCACTTGTGCTGTGCAGACATGCAAAATAGCTGTCTGGGTGGGGCAAGGCAAAGTTTTATGGAGACTCTGTACCACCACATCCGCCCCCAAATGCACTGACGTATCCGGGAATCCTTTGCTAAAACCCAAATGCGCGCCATGGGCTTCATCCACCAGAAGATATGCACCATACCGATGGGCAACTTTCGCTATTTCGGTAATATCACTGACCACGCCTTCGTAGGTAGGACTTGTAAGAATCACTAGCTTGCAGTCAGGATGTTCCTGCAAGTGCTTCTCTACGGTTTCCGGCTGGATGCTGCCGGAAATCTGCATTTCTTCCACCCATTCCGCCTGCATATAAACAGGATGCAGGCCACACAATTCCACAGCATGGTACACCGCCCGATGGCATCCTCTTGCCATCAAAACTTTGTCACCGCGCTTTGTCACAGCCCGAATGCCTGCCAGCAAGCCGGAACTACTGCCATTTACCAGAAAAAAGCTTTTTCTGCTGCCCCAAAGTTTTGCTGCTCGTTCCATGGCTTCCTCCAGAATACCTTCCGCATGGTGAAGATTATCAAAGCCATCAATTTCTGTAATATCTAAATCATAAGGAAACAGGCTGCCCTGCTGTTTCTGCCGTTTGTGTCCCGGCATATGAAAAGGGTACGCATTTCCTGCCCCATATGTTCTCAGTCGTTCTCGTAAGTCCATCTTGGTTCCTCCTGTTCTCCTTCCGATTATACAGCACCAGCCACAAAGTGAAAAGAAAAACAAAAATAAAAAAGTCTTTCTCCAAAAATGAAGAAAGACTTTTTTATTTAAGAATACATTGCTTCTTTCGCACGAATCAAAGCATATAAAGTTTCATTGATAGGTGTAGGCACACCATATTTTTTGCCAAGCTCCACAAGTTTGCCAGAGAAAGATTCCACTTCTGTCAGGCGGTGTGCTTCCACATCCTGCAGCATAGAGCATTTTCCTTCTGCACTCCACTTGTTTACACTGTCTCCCGCCGCAGCCACATCTGCCGCATGAAGATCTACGCCTGCTGCTTCCGCAACAGCAACCACTTCCGCCATTGCAGCCAGCGCCATATTTCGTACTGCTTCCTTCTGCTGGAACTGTCCATAATTGGCACCCAAAATAGCAGAAACCTGATTGGTGCCTACATTCATCATCCATTTCCGCCACTGACGTCTGGTGATATCTGCGCAGATCTGGCAGGAAATTCCCCAGGAAAGCAGCGCTTCTTTTATGGATTCCAATACTGCTTCTTCTGCGTCACCAATCTGAATGAGGAATGTTTCTCCGCAGAATAATTCATTGCCGATTTTTCTAGCATCCACATAAACCACTGCGGTCAAAACTGTATTTTCCGGAAAAGCTTCCCGCAGTTCTTCAGAAGCGGAAATGCCATTCATCAAAGGCATCAGGATAGTATTGGGTCCTACATAATCCCGCAGTTCTTCAATAGATGCTTTCAGCTGTGTATTTTTCAAACCTACCATGAGCAGATCAGGGTAAGAACCTTTTTCCCAGATTTGAGGGAAGAATGTTTCCCCACGGGTGAGCAATCCTTCTTTTTCCATACGTTCCCGTCTGGAACCGTGGACAATGACTTTGATCTTATCCAAATTTTCTCTCTGTCTGCACAGCAGGCTGCCCCCAACGGAGCCTGCGCCAAACAAAGCTACCTGTTCTATCTTCATGCATTTTCCTCCTCATTTACCGGAAATGTATTCACGTTCACTTTTGTAAAATCGTCTGTCACTTTATCTGCCAGAAAAAGATCTTGTTCCCCACTGGTAGGATTTTTATATGCCAGTACCCACATACCTGCGGCTTTACCAGCACGAATACCATTGGTGGAATCTTCAATCACAAAGCAGTTTTCCGGCGCTGCCCTCAATTGTCTTGCAGCTTCCAGAAAAACATCTGGCTCCGGTTTGCTCTTAGGCACTTCTTCTCCGCTGACGATTTTGTCGAAATATGGCAGTAATCCAATGGTTTCCAGTATCCAGCGGATCAGCTCCGGATCTGTGGAAGACGCCAGCGCAACGGGATAGCCTGCTGCGTGAATGTTTTCCAGCAGTTCTTTGGTGCCTTTAATGGCGTGGGCATTGCTTTCCACAAACATCCGGCGAACAACAACTTCACGGTATGCCATCATTTCTTCCGGCGTTGCCTGCACCTGAAAAGCTTCTTGATACATGGGAAAACGCACAGGATTTGTAGTACCTGCAAAGGGTTCTACATCTGCCCGTGTCAGCTGTACACCAAAATGCGCCAGAGTTTCCAGGTCAGCGTCATAATGGACAGGCTGGCTGTCAATGAGCACACCGTCCATATCAAAAATAAAAGCATGTTTTTTCAAATGAAATCCCCCTCTCTTTGCAGTTCGATTATAACGAAAAAAATGGATTCTGAAAAGAAATTTTTTTTGCAGAAAAAAACAGGGATGGATTTTTCCTACAAAATCCTCCCTGTCTGTAAGTCAATTGCAAAATTATGCTTCTGTTTCTTCTCCATCGCCGCGATAATACGCTGCCGCATCTTCTGGTCGAACGGTATTGATAAAGCAATCCGTAGCGTTTTCAAATCCCGCAAATCCGCCAATGCGAGGCAAAATCTGCAAATGCCAATGGAAATCTCCAAATTTTGGACTATCCATCAAACAAAGATTATACCCCACATCCTGTCGCAGTTTTGCCACCTTCGGCAGCAGAACATGCAGCATTTCCGCCAGATCTGACATTTCTTCCGCTGTCAGTTCTCCAAAAGCTTTGCGGTGTGCTTTTGGCATCACCCAAACTTCATAAGGATAACGGGATGCATAGGGCGCAATGGCAAGAAATGTTTCATTTTCATAAGCAATCCGTTTTTTCTGTTCCTGTTCATGAAGCAGCATTTCGCAGAAACGGCAGCTTTTTCCCATGCCTAAATCCATCATTTTACGGATACGTTCCGGCACAATGGGAACCCCTACCAACTGCCAATGGGAATGCTGAATGCTCATACCGGCTTCCGCACCGCAGTTTTTGAATATCTGGACATATTCCGTATTTTCTTCTGCTCGGATGCTCACATACCGCATACGCAAAACCATCAACACTTCCTGCATATGACCCAGAGAAAATTCGTCAATGGTTTCCCCATGGGTAGATGTATCCACCAAAACTTCATGACGGCCTGTGCCAACGGTCTGCTCATAAAAAGATTCCCTTTCACTGTAAAATCCACTGGCACTGACTGACGGATACATATTTGGAAACACGCGGATACTCCATACACCATCAGCGCCATCCTGATAAACAGCAGGTGTTGTCCAGCTTTCGTGTCCTCTGCAAAAAGGACATTTCTCACCGGTTTTCCGCTCCGGCTTTGACCAAGTAAATTCATAAGGTCTGTTTTTTCTGTTTTCTGCGTATAGAGTCCATTCTCCCGTAAAAGGATTCCTTCGGAATTCTGACATCTTCTCACACCCCTGTTATCATCCTTTTTGCTGTAATGTCCAATATTCGATACCATCAAACACATTGATTCGTGTGGGATGGATTTCACCGCCTACATAAGAAGAAGTCAGCAAAACATCCTGTCTGTAAGCAATGCTCACATATGGCAATTCCTCCGCCAGTTTCTTTTGCAGATTGCTGTATGCCAGCAATGTCTGCCCTTCCCCGATAGCACTATTTGCTGTTTGCAGCAGCTGATCCACTTCTTCGTTGGAATAGCCGATATAGTTATAATCGCCATCTGTCACGAAAAATGGCGCCAGATTCAACACTTCTGACATTTTCCAGCCGCCTACCACCAGATCAAAGTCTCCTGATGCGAATTTTTCACTGTAAACGTCATAGGGCTGGGCATCAATGGTCACTTCAAAGCCAATGGCTTCCAGTTCTTCTTCCATACGGCTGGCAATCTGATTCCGTGCTGTATTTTCTTTATTCACCAGCATTGTGATGCGCAATTCCTCTTTCGTGCCGTTTTCCTTTTCTTTCTCCAGCACACCGTCATTATTTGTATCTGCCCATCCTGCGTTCTTCAAAAGCGTAGACGCCATAGACGCATCGTAATTATAAGGCGCCACGTTTTCCTCATACAGCCAAGACGCCGGACTGACGGGGGTATTGCTCATTTCCGCGTATTTCAGATACACGCTTTCATAAATGTAATCTTTCGGTACCACATAGGCCACTGACTGACGCAGGTTTTTATCCTGAAACAAATCTCTGCCAAAATTAAATCCAATAAAATCATAAACACCTGCATCGAAAGCAGTTCCTTTCATTTTATCATCGGCAGCCAAGTACCTGCCCGCTGATGTGGAGTCTGTCACCATGGTATCCAGAATCCCCTGAATAAAGGAATAATCATCTGTATCCGCACTGCCTGTAATTTTCACTGTGATATTGGAAATATTCGGCACAGTACCGCTGTAACTTTCATTTGGCACCAAAACCATGGAAGAAGCCATGGTATAGCTTTCCATACGATAAGGGCCATTTCCTACTGGATTCATATTTGCAGGGCTATCCATTTCCGTCTGTCCCCGATAATGAGCAGCCGGGATTATGGGGAAATACAGTGCGGAAATGTTATTGCTGAAGGCTTCCCGGAAATTGACAGTCACACTGTAAGTGCCTGTTTTCGTACAGGAAGCTACATAATTGGTCACATTCTTATATACGGCATCCTCCTCTGAACCAGCAATGGTATCATAAGAAAATACCACATCATCCGCAGTCAAACTGGTACCATCTGTCCATTTAATATTTTGCTTCAGGTTTACTGTCAGACTCATACCATCTGCGGACAGCGTCCAATTTTCCGCAACGCCGCCTTCCGGTTTTCCGTTTTCCCCCTGTCCAATAAAAGGCAGAAACATCAGTTTCAAAATACGGTCAACGGATTCATCCCGATTCCGCAAAGGATTCAATGTTTCCGGCACACGCATGGAAAGGGTCAGACCACTTGCCGCTGCTGTCTGCGCATCTTCCCCGGCAGTAACTGAAAAATCTCCTGTTGTACTTTCTCCGCCGCCGCAGGCTGTCAAAAGGAAAACAGCCGTCAAAGCTAAAGCCCATATTCTCTTTTTCATGCCATTTTCCTCCTTATACACCGTAGCGCCACTGGTACACTTTCTGCATCAGCGTCACTTTTTTGACATACTGATCTGTTTCCGCATAGGGGATTTCCTCCAGCGTCAGACCATCTGCACTTTTTTCCTCATCTGCCAGCCACTGGGCAACTTTATTGTGTCCAGCATTATATGCCGCCAGACAAGTCTGGGTATTTCCATTGAATTTATCATGGAGCCAATGCAGATACCAACAGCCGATCTGGATATTTTCGTCCGGATCCATCACATTCAGGTTCTCCGCATCCATACCTTCAATCTGCTGGGCTGCCCATACCGCCGTATCATCGCTGATCTGCATAAGCCCTTTACTTCCTGCGTGAGAAACCGCCTGAGGATCATAACCGCTTTCACAGAAAATCACCGCATACACCAAAGAAGGCTCTACCTGATACTGTGATGCGTATTTGTCCACATATTCCTCATATTCCAACGGCACAAACCGCGGAACCACCACAAAATATCCGATTGCTGCCACAACACAGAGAAAAAACACCAGTGACAGCAATTTTTTCAAAAATCGAATCATGTTTTCTTCACCTGTTTATTCTTGTAATGTTTTCCATGCCAGAGCAAGCTGCTCCTGCAAATGGGCAAGATCACCGCTGTTGTCCAAAACAACATCGGACAATGCCTTATATTCTTCCCAGGATTTCTGGTTGGCAATGCGCGCCATAGCAAGTTCATGGCTGACACCATCCCGTTCCATAACTCTCTGGGCGCGAACTTCCGCATCGGCATAAACCACCCAGACAGCATCGCAGAATTTTTCCAGACCAACTTCAAAGAGCAGCGGCGCATCCAATACAATGCAGGAAGCAGTTCCTTCTGTCTTTGCCTGTTCAATCTGGTCTTTCATTTCTGCCACAATATATGTATGGGTGCAGCGGTTGAGAAAAGCCAGTTTTTCTTCATCATGAAAAACGATTTCTCCCAGTTTCTTACGGAAAATGGTTCCATCTTCCTGCAAAATATCTTTGCCGAAATACGCCACAATTTCCTCATAGGCAGGTTTTCCAACCTCAACAATCTGGCGGCTCACCAGATCCGCATCTACAATCACAGCACCCATTTCTTTCAAATAGCGGCTGACAACGCTTTTGCCGCTGCCAGTACCGCCAGTCAATCCAATGACTTTCATTTCTATCCCTCTTTTTTATTTGGCATCCAGCCAGTTCTGCCCCTCATGGACATCCACGTCCAAAGGCACAGCCAAAGCCACTGCCTGTTCCATATTTTCTTTCAGAATTTTGGCCACAGCTTCTTTTTCTTCCAAAGCTGTTTCGATGAGCAGTTCGTCGTGTACCTGCAAAATCAGACGGGAACGGAATCCCCCTTCTTTCAGGGCACGATGAACTTTCACCATAGCAATTTTGATAATGTCGGCGGCACTGCCCTGAATAGGCATATTCATTGCTACTCTTTCCCCAAAGGAACGCTGGACAAAGTTGCCGCTCTGCAATTCAGGCATAGCGCGTCTGCGATGGAAAATGGTAGAAACATATCCCCGTTCTGTGGCTTCTTTGATCATTCGTTCCTGATATTCCTTGATTTTCGGATACTTTGTAAAGTATGCCGCAATATACTGTTCCGCTTCTTTTCTGGTGATACCCAAATCCTGACTAAGGCTGAAAGAACCGATACCGTAAACAATACCGAAGTTTACTGCCTTTGCGTTGCTTCTCTGGAGAGATGTCACTTCGTCAAAAGGCACATGGAACACCTGGGAAGCTGTCAGGCGATGAATATCTTGCTGATGACGAAAAGCATCAATGAGGGTTTCATCCCCTGCAATATGCGCCAATACACGCAGTTCAATCTGAGAATAGTCCGCATCCAGGAAGCAGAATTCATCAGAAGTCGGCACAAATACCCGACGCAGTTCCCGTCCTAATTCCAGACGCACAGGGATGTTCTGCAGATTGGGTTCTGTGGAACTGATACGTCCTGTGGCTGTAATGGTCTGGTTAAAGGTGGAGTAAATTTTGTCTGTCTTATCATCCATCACTGCCAACAAGCCATCAGCATAAGTGCTTTTCAGTTTTGCCAGCTGTCTGTAATAGAGAATTTTTTCTACAATGGGCGCTTCATTTTTCAATTTTTCCAGTACGTCTGCCGCAGTGGAATAACCGGTTTTTGTCTTTTTGCCGCCTTTCAGACCCATTTTTTCAAAAAGGATCACACCCAGCTGTTTGGGAGAATTCAGATTGAATTCTTCCCCAGACAGTTCATAGATTTCCTTTGTGATGGTTTCAATGCTTTCGGCCAGCTGTTTCTGGTAGGCCAAAAGGGCCTGACGGTCTACTTTCATGCCCCAGCGTTCCATATCCGCCAGCACATACAACAGAGGCATTTCTACTTCATAAAACAGTTCTTCCTGTTCATTTTCCTTGATTTTTTCTGTCATAATCTGTTTGCTGCGGAAAGCAACTTCTGCCTGTCTTGCGGCAAAAGCCACACGCTCCCCTTCCAGCAGGCTTTCCAAAGGCTGTTTACTTCTGCCTTTACCCAGCACTTCTTCTGCGGAGGGATAGACTTCCTCCAGAAAATCCCTTGCCAGATCGTCATATTCATAAGAATTACCTGTGGGATTCAGCAAATAAGCTGCCAGTGCTGTATCGAAAGAAGCATAAATTTCATCCACACCAAAAGGGGCTACTGTATGGATATCCCGTTTTACGTCGTGACCAATTTTTACAATATTCTTTGTGACAAAGAAATCTTTCGCACAGTCTGCCAAAGTCTGAGGGGGCAGTTCTTCTGTGATTTCCAGAAAAACACCCTCGCCCTCTTTTTGACAAACAGACATACCTTTCCATACACCATCATCTACCAGCAGGATATAGGCTGTTTCTTTCTGTTTCAGATTTTCAAAGAAATTTTTCGCTTCTGCCCCTGTTATGATATGTGCAAAAGCTGTTTCCACTGCTTCTGTCTGGGTTGTTTTCTGTTCAAAACGGGAAAACATGCTTTTGAATTCCAGACGTTTAATCAGTTCATAAGCCTCTGGTGTAAAAATATCTGCCGTTGTCATTTTGGAAAGATCCATTTCCAAAGGCATATCCCGAATGATGGTCGCCAAGAACTTGCTCAGTCTTGCCTGTTCCTGGAACTCTGCCAGATTTTCTGAAGCCTTTTTGGGCTTGATTTCTGCCGCATGAGCAATGGCATTTTCAATATCATGGTACTGCTGGATGATTTTCACAGCAGTTTTTTCACCGATGCTAGGCACACCGGGAATATTATCGGAAGTATCCCCCATAAGGGCTTTTACGTCGATAAATTCCAATGGTGTCACGCCATATTTTTCCATAACGTCTTTTGCGTAATAATCTTCTGTTTCTGTGCGTCCGCCTTTTGTTTTGGGAATACGCACTTTCAGAGTTTCTCCGGCAATCTGCAATAAGTCTCTGTCACCGGAAACCACAACAGGAATCAGCCCAGCATCCTCTGCCTTTTTGGAAAGGCTTCCCAGAATGTCATCGGCTTCATAGCCTTCCTGTTCGTAGATGGGAATCCGCATAGCAGTAAGGACTTCTTTCAGCAAAGGCATCTGCTCCCGCAGTTCCTCTGGCATCCCCTTTCGGGTACCCTTATATCCATCAAAAGTCTTATGCCGGAATGTGGGGGCATGCATATCAAATGCCACCGCCAGATAATCCGGCTGATCTTCATCTAACAATTTGAATAAAATATTGAAAAAACCATAGACCGCGTTGGTGTAGCGTCCTTCTGCGTTTGTCAGCAGAGGAACCCCATAAAATGCCCGGTTTATGATACTGTTGCCGTCAATGAGCATGATTTTTTCAGCCATATTGACCTCCTTATTTCTTCGGATTTCCGGAAAATGCCCAGAAACCTCCATAGTAAAATTTATTATACACCAAAAAGTAAAGAAAAGTATGACAAACTCCGAAAAAAATTTTTACAAAAAAAGAACGAAAGACAACTTACATTTTTCTCTCCGGGGCATAAGCTATAAAAACAGAATGTTTCAGGGGGAAAAACATGAAAAAACAAATGGCAATACTGACAGCGGCTGTACTGACTGTATGCTCTACCGTCGGGTGCAGTCAGCAGGAAGCATCCGCAGACTTAACACCTGTTCGGCTCAATGAGGTTGTACATTCCGTATTTTATGCACCACAATATGTAGCACAGGAATTGGGCTTTTTTGAAGAAGAAGGACTGGATGTGACTGTTTCCGTTGGCAACGGCGCAGATAAATCCATGACTGCCCTTCTCTCCGACTCTGCGGATATCGCCCTTTTGGGTACTGAAGCCGGGCTCTATGTCTACAATGAAGGCAAAGAAGCCTATCCCAAAGCCTTTGCACAGCTGACACAAAAAGCAGGGAATTTCCTGGTATCCCGCACACCTTCTCCTGACTTCCAGTGGACTGATCTGGAAGGAAGCGATGTCATTGGCGGCAGATTAGGCGGCATGCCGGAACTGGTACTGGAATATGTACTGCGGCAGAACGGCATGGAACCTTTCACCGATGTGGAAATTGTCAATAATATTGACTTCACTTCCACAGCAGGGGCATTTACCGGCGGCATCGGTGACTACACCGTTGAATTTGAACCTACCGCAACTGCCCTGCAAAACAGCGGTGCTGGGTATATTGTTGCTTCTCTGGGGGCTGCCTGCGGGGAAATTCCTTATACCGTTTACATGGCAAACGACGCTTATATGCAGGAAAATCCAGAAGTCATCGAAGCCTTTACCCGTGCCATCTATCGCGGGCAGCAATGGGTAGATACCCACACAGCGGCGGAAATCGCGGAAGTAATTCTGCCTCAGTTCCCCGATTCTGATCTGGAAACACTCACATCCATTCTGGAACGGTATCAGGCACAAGATACATGGAAAACAGACCCCACTTTCTCCAAAGAAAGCTATGAACGCTTGCAAGATATTATGGAACAGGGTGGCGAACTGGAAAGCAGAGTGCCTTTTGAAAATTTCGTAGACAATTCCATTGCGGAAGAAGTAACGGCAGCTGGTCTTTCCTAAGCCTGAACCCTTTATATGAAAATAAAAAGCTGGAATCCTTACATAAAGATTCCAGCTTTCTTATTTTTCTAGATTTTACAGTTCCGGCAAAAGAAAAAACAATGTTTTCTGAATAGAAACCTGCTTTCGAAAATGCCGTTTTTGTTTTACAAACTAAAACCTTTCACCCGCGGATTTTTGGAAAGCATTTCTGCCAGCTCCGCACAGTTGGCGTCATTATCCCTGCTGACTTGAAGGGTTACAGTGATGGTCTGATCGTCCTGTTTTTCCATACGGATGTTATGAATCATAATTTTTCGGATGGCAAGCTCCCGTTTGATCAAATCCAAGCCATCTGCCAGTTCTCCGTGAAAGGTGACAGAAATGGTTTCATAAACAGGACCATCCCACTTTTTCAGCACATTATGCATAATAACCTGAATGGCAAGAACCAGAATTGTCGTAGAAATCCCCACAACATACAGCCCGCCGCCAATGGCAAGCCCTGCGCCAGCTGTGGTCCAAATGCCTGCGGCTGTGGTCAGCCCACGAATGGATACACCCCGTACAAAAATGACGCCTGCACCCAGGAAAGAAATCCCAGTAATAACATTGGCAGCAATTCTGGATGCGTCTACGGTAATGTCCCGATAAGCCAATACGTCAAAAAAGGCATATTTGGATACAATCATCATCATAGAAGCCCCTAAAGCCACCAGAATATGCGTCCGAATACCAGCTTCCTTTCTTCTTCGGCTGCGTTCAAACCCGATCAAACCGCCGCAGATACAGGAGATCACAAGCCGCAATACAAATTCCATTTCCCTTCCAATGGCAAAAGAAATATATTCCCAGAGCATATTCTCACCCCGTTTCAAAAGTCCTGCACTTTATTGTATTGATTATATCAGCTTTTCATGATAAAATCAAATTATATTCTTTTGTAATTATATAAAATTTTGTAATATTTTTGAAGGCAGGTGAGATTTATGATCGACGCAAAGTTAACTACACTACTAACACTGATTGAAGCACAAAGTTATACAAAAGCAGCACAGATGCTTTCTTTGACACAGCCGGCTGTAAGCCAGCACATTCGTGGACTGGAACAGGAATATGGCATCAAAATCTTTTTGAAAGGCACCAAAGGTATGGTACTGACACCGGAAGGCAAGATTCTGGAAAAATATGCTCGCCGGGAAAAAGCCCTTTATTCCAATCTGCTCAATGATTTTGAGGCATACCGCAACGGTGTCAACCGTTTTGTCATTGGCATTACCCCTTCTGCGGAAGAAAACATCGTACCACGGGTCATTGCCACATACTGCAACCAATATCCCGATACCAAAATTACCATACTGACAGATACCATTCAAAACATCACCAACAAATTAAAGGCTTATGAAGTAGATATTGCCATTGTGGAAGGACATATTCCGGACAAGGGACTTTCCTCCATATTATTGGATACAGATTATCTTTGTCTGATTGTATCCCCAGATCATCCCTTTGCAGACCGGAAAGATGTTTCTCTGGAAGAAGTCAAAAAAGAACGACTCATTGTCCGCCCCAGAGGTGCCGGCACTCGTCATATGTTCGAAACCTATCTGGAAGGCTGTGGGGAAAGCCTGCAAAATTTCCATGTCATTTTGGAAATCGACAGCGTTTCTACTATTAAAGATTTGGTACAATCCAATCTGGGGGTTTCTGTTATTGCCCACTCCACCTGTATTTCCGAGGAACGCAGTGGTCGTCTGAAAGTCATTCCCATCGTCAATTTCCAGACATTCCGCGAAATCAATCTGGTATGTCGGGAAGATTTCAGTCAGAAACAATTGTTGGATGAGCTTTGTAATATCTATCGCACTTGTATGTAAAAAACAAGTAAAATTTCCGCCAAAAAAGACATTTTTCCAAATGTCTTTTTTTGTTTTATCAATAATTTTATATTATCGTTAAATAATTATTAATAATTTTTCATTATTGTTATTTTATGTTATACTAAACACAACAAAAAGATTGGTTGAATTTTCCAGAATAAAAAAGGAGTTGCGATTATGTTACAAGTAAAAGAAAAATTTCCCGGCGTACTGTTATGTTTTCTGCTTGCACTGCCATGCTGGTGGCTAGGGCATAAGTTTCCTGTCATAGGTGCTCCCGTTTTTGCCATCGTTCTTGGGATGATCCTCACACAGATCTTCCGCCAGAAAGGGATGTTTCAGAAAGGCATTCAATACACATCCAAAAAGATTCTGCAGTATGCAGTTATTCTGCTTGGTTTCGGACTGAATCTGTCTGAGATTGCAATGGTTGGCGCAACTTCTTTGCCCATCATCGTATCCACTATTGCCACATCCCTCATCGTATCTTATGTCCTGCATCGCTTGATGCATATGGATGAAAACAGCTCCATTCTGATTGGCGTTGGTTCCTCCATCTGCGGCGGTTCTGCCATTGCGGCAACAGCTCCTGTCATTGATGCCAACGACGAAGAAATCGCACAGGCAATTTCCGTTATCTTCCTGTTCAACGTACTGGCTGCCCTGATCTTCCCCTCTCTGGGCGGCGCACTGGGCCTGACAAACGAAGGCTTCGGACTTTTCGCAGGAACTGCTGTCAACGATACTTCTTCCGTAACCGCAGCAGCTGCTGCATGGGATGGCATGCACCCCGGCGCAAACACATTGGAAATTGCAACCATTGTAAAACTGACTCGTACACTGGCAATCATTCCTATCACACTGTTCTTGGCAGTATATAAAGCAAGAAGCAAAAAAACAGAGGCTTATGGCGGTTCTTATGAATTGAAAAAGATCTTCCCCTTCTTCATTCTCTTTTTCGTCCTTGCCTCCATCATCACCACACTGTGCACCATGGGCGGTGTAGACAGCAGTGTTTTCAATCCTTTGAAAACATTATCCAAATTCTTTATCGTCATGGCAATGATGGCCATCGGTTTCAACACCGATATCGTAAAACTTGTAAAATCCGGCGGAAAACCCATCTTCATGGGTCTGTGCTGCTGGATCAGCATCTCCTTGGTAAGTCTGGGAATGCAGATGGCTTTAGGCTTACACTAATCCCTCTTATTCTCCTATTAAATAAAAAAGAAAGATTCCGGCAAATTGTCGGAATCTTTCTTTTTTTATAAAATAATACAAATCAGTCCGCCGCTGCCTTCATTGACGATCTTTTGCAGAGTTTCCTGTAATTTCATCTGGGCATCTTCTGGCATACGATAAATTTTGTTCTGCATGCCGTCATTGACCATAGCACTCAATGTGCGCCCAAAGATATTCAAATCCCAGATTTTTTCCGGTTCTGATTCATAATCTGCAATGAGTTTATCAATAAATTCATGGGATTGTTCTTCATTGCCAATAATAGGAGAAACTTCTGTTTCCACATCTGCTTTGATCATATGGATGGATTCCCCTTTGGCACGAAGTTTGATGCCATAACGATTTCCCTGTTTGAATACTTCCGGTTTTTCCAGTGTAATTTCTTCAAATGCCGGTGTTACCACACCATAGCCTTTCCGCCGTACATCCCCCAATGCGCCGGAAATCTTATCATATTCTTTTTTCACCTGAGAAAGGAGTTTGATGGTTTCCACCAGCGAATAATCATTTTCAATGGGTAAATCCACTGTTTCACTGAGAATTTCATAAAACAATCCATCGCAGAAATTCAGACCAATATCCGCCGCACCTTCTCCCGGCAGCATATGTTCTGTGTGGGCATTTTTCAGATGCTCCACTTCAGACAATCCTGTCAGTGCCGGCTCCACATCTTCCAACCGCTCTGTCTGTGTCATGAGCTTTTTCAGTGCTTCAATCATTTCCTGTTTCAGCCAATGGTCATCCTCCAATGTTTCCACCCATCCGGGGCAATAAAAACGCAGTTCTTTCAATGGGAAACGATAGAGGATTTTTTCCAGAATATTGCGAATATCCTCTGCTTTCAGTTGAGCCACATTCACTGCCAGCACAGGCACGCCATACTGTTCTTCCATTTCTTCCCGCAGACTGCGGGCTTCTTCTCCATAAGGCATAGCAGTGTTCAGCAGTACCACAAAGGGTTTTCCCATCGCCTGTAATTCTTTGATAACACGGGCTTCCGCTTCCAGATAGTTTTCTCGATCCAATTCCGTTACACTGCCGTCTGTGGTCACCACAATACCTACGGTAGAATGGTCGGTAATGACTTTTTTCGTCCCCGCTTCTGCTGCCTCCACAAAAGGCATAGGCTCTTCAGACCATGGCGTATGTACCATTCGTGGCATTTCCCCATCCATATGCCCTTCCGCTTCTGGCACCAGATAGCCTACACAGTCAATCATCCGCACCCGAAAATCTGTATTCTCTCCCAGAGAAATTTCCACTGCTTCATTGGGCACAAATTTGGGCTCTGTGGTCATGATGGTTCTGCCGGAAGCAGATTGGGGCAATTCATCTTTTGCCCGTTCCCGAATATAATTATTTTCGATATTCGGCAGCACCAGCAAATCCATAAACCGTTTGATGAATGTTGATTTTCCTGTGCGCACAGGCCCAACCACACCAATATAAATGTCACCGTTTGTTCTCTCCGCAATGTCGCGGTAAATGTCATAAGCTCCCATTTTCTTCCCTCCTGTAAAATCGTATCCATACAATACAATTTATGGAATGGAAATGCAGAATAGAACCATTGGGTCTATTTTGTTTTTTCTAAAACCATTGCTCTTGCAAACAGTTCCCCAGAAAACAGATTGCTGACCATTTTCACCATGGGCGTGGGGTCTTTTTCCATATCACTCTTCGCCCAGTCCAATACTCCGCCGGTCAGTCCATAGGCATAAAATCTGGAAATCCATTTTAATTCTTGTTGGGAAAAATTTCTGGATGGATTGGATTCCACAAGCATTTTCTTTGCCAGATTTTCGTAAAACTCCATCAAACATTCTATGAAACTGTTCTGGCCATGAAATCGCAGGATGTTCACATAAAATTTCCGGTTCTCCTGCATATAATGACACAGTGCCAGCAGACCTTCTTCCCAATGGTTTATGGAAAACGATTCCTCTAAAATGGGTGTAATTTCCGTATAAAAAATCCAATGGATCACATCAAACTTATCTTTGAAATGATAATAAAAGGTATTTCTGCTGATTTGGCACTGTTTGCAGATTTCTCCCACAGAAAGTTCCCCAAAAGAGACCGTTTCCAGCAATTTCTTAACACCTTTCGCAATCATGCACTTCGTTCTGGTTGACTTAGGCATAGAACTCCTCCTTTCATTTTTGATATTATTTTATCATTCTTATGTCCACTAATCAATACAAAGCAATCACCTGATTTTTTCTATCCTAATTATCTTCTTTTGAAAAAAACACATAGAAATATGCTGTCAGCAAAGACAACAAAACATTGTTTTTGTATAAATTTAGGACAAAAACACAAAAATGTCCAATGAAAATAAATTCCTTTTTGCTATACTGTAAAAGAAAAGATAGACAGAAAAATAACAAATGCAACCGCAAAAGAAAAGAGGTTATCCATTATGCGTATTACAGAAAAAGCAAAAAATGCCGCTTTACAGGCTGCCATTGGGCAGGGTCTGCATTATCTGGAAAAAGATCCCGAAACAAATATCCCCAAACTGATGCATTTGATTGATAAATTATCACCTGACGACTGGTACCGTGCTCAGAGGGATGCTTTCCGCAATGTCATCGAATCCAAAAACCATTGGTATGACCTGATTTTGAAAGTATATGATCTGGATGCCGGCGTACGGCAGACATTTTTCCAAAACTTTATTATGAATGCCGCTCTTTTGGGCAGTGCAACACAGGAAGAAGTTTCTGAACGGGAAGACTGCAATGTGCCTTGGGCAATCCTGTTAGATCCCACATCTGCCTGCAACATGCACTGTATCGGATGCTGGGCTGCGGAATACGGCAACCGCTTGAATCTGACTTTCGACGAATTGGACAGCATCGTTACCCAGGGGAAGGAATTAGGTACTCATATGTATATCTTTACTGGCGGAGAACCTTTGGTACGTAAAAAAGACGTTATTGCCCTTTGTGAAAAACATTCCGACTGTGAATTTCTTTCTTTCACAAACGGCACCCTCATTGACGAAGCATTCTGTCAGGATATGCTGCGAGTAAAAAACTTTGTACCTGCCATCAGTCTGGAAGGCTTCTCTGAAGCTAATGACAGCCGCAGAGGCGAAGGTACTTTTGAAAAAGTCAAAGCCGCTATGGCATTGCTGAAATCTCACAAACTGCCTTTTGGCATTTCCACTTGCTACACCAGCAAGAACTACAACGATATTTGCAGTGAAGAGTTTTACGATATGATTATCGAAGCAGGTGCCCTTTTTGTATGGTTCTTCCATTACATGCCCGTGGGCAGCGGCGCTGTGCCTGAACTTCTGCCCACACCGGAACAACGTGCAGAAGTTTACCATCGTATTCGGAATTTCCGCCAGAGCAAACCCATTTTTGCCATGGATTTCCAGAACGATGGTCAGTATGTAGGCGGCTGTATTGCCGGCGGACGGCGTTATATGCACATCAACGCCAGAGGCGATGTGGAACCTTGCGTATTCATTCATTATTCCAACTGCAACATCCGCAACTGCACATTGCTGGAAGCTCTGAAATCCCCTATTTTCATGGCTTACCACAGACAGCAGCCATTTAACGAAAATATGCTCCAACCTTGTCCTATGCTGGAAAATCCCGAAAAACTCCGTGCCATTGTCAAAGAAACCGGAGCAGTATCCACTGACTATGAATCCCCCGAAGATGTGGATACCCTGTGTGACCGCACAACGCCTTATGCAAAGAACTGGCAGCCCACTGCTGATGCTTTGTGGAAAGCACAGTGCGAAACATGTGCCCATCACAACGATTGTAAATAACCCCTACTGGCTCTATTTTTGGTGCCATTTTACAAACAGCGAAGAATCAGCCATGATTTTTCGCTGTTTTCTTATATTTTAAAGGAAATGCGGACTTGTACTCTTTTTCAGTTTCCTTTATAATGAAATGCGATATGAAAAGAAAGGAGTCCTGCCCTTTGCAGACAACAGCTTTGGAAGAAAAAATCAAACAACTTTCCGCAGATTATATTTATGAACAGGCAGTCGGCAGTTTATTGCTGATGCTCATGAGCGCCATGGAAGATGTGGAAAAAGGCGATGCACCTTTGCCTTACACCATACATGAAGATTTGCTGGCTATCAAAAAAGACATCCGTTCCTACCTTCTGTCTCTGGAAGACCTTCTGGAAGGCGAACAGGAAGACCGCGCAGCTGCTCTGGAAGCCTGCATGGCAAAAAAAGAAGAACTGTTATCCATCTATGAAACCGTTTACAGCTACTTCTCCCAGTGGAATCTCTATTCCACACTGGTCAGCGATCAGGTTGCCCTGCGCAAATATAAAGAAGAAGGCATTGAAGTAGAAAAAATCGACTGGTCTTTGTTCTTTGCGGACTGCCACGCTTTTATGGAAAGCGGCAACAACCTGCTGGAACAGAAAAACTACATGGGCCAGATTTTGAAATGCCTGCCTTTGCATATGGCGCGTGATAAATATTACGACACCATCACCCAGAGTCTGGAAGCAGCCTTTGCAGGTGAAAGCAAAGAATTTATTGAAAAATCCCTTCGCGCTTTTGAAGGCTTCTGCTGCCCCGAAACCAATCCCCTGTATGGCAAATACTTCGGCGAAGTTGCCACATGGCTGGGCGAAAAACGCATGCTCATGCCTCATAAAATGGAAGATGAGGAACTGAGCAATCTTTACGAAGATTTGAAAGTGGTTCTGGAAAGCTTGCAGGATGTGGAAGAATATTTCTCCTGTATCCTTCATGACTTGAACTCTCTGATTCTGCTGTTCTACCTGACATACAGCTTTACAGACCTGACAGAAAGCAACGCTACATACAGCGACCTGTATCATACCGTCTGCGAATTTTTGACAGGCGAACTGGATGAAACCGAACGGGAAGCTTATCTGGATACTCTGAACGAACAGCTGGAACAGGCCGTAGAACCTGTTATTGACAAAGCAAACGCCATTGGCAAAGAAGAATACGAACTTTTGCAGAAGGTGAATACATTTGCTGACTTCGCAGAAGACACCCAGAAAGTCCTCATGACAGAAGATTTCATTCGGGAATGCTTCTTCGGCGATCTCAATGACGAATTATTCCAGTTCCATCTACCGGAAGATCTGCCCGTGGCAACAGAAGAAGAAAAGAAAGAACTCTTTGCTGATTTTATCCAGAAAACACGCAGTTCTCTGGAAACACTGCCTGTGCAGACAAGAAAAATCGCAATGCAGACTTTGATGGGCGCACTGCCTCCTATTTACAGTGTATCTGAAGTCATGGAAATGGTCACAAACGCCATCGACTCCGCTTCTTCTCTGGAACAGAAAGCACTGATCGTAGACAAAGTGGGTATGGTATTCCAGGATAACCATTATCAGTCCCTGACAGAACACGCTCATGAACATCATCACGATCACGACTGCGGATGCGGACACGACCACGAACATCATCACCATGACCATGATTGTGGTTGTGGACATGACCACCACGAACATCATCACCACGATCATGACTGTGGTTGCGGACATGACCACCATCATGACCACCACTGATACAAAGGAGGAAAAACATGAAATTTGTATTCAATCACTATAATTATAACGTTCTGGATCTGGAAAAAAGCATGGCTTTCTACGAAGCAGCTCTGGGTCTGAAGGAAGTACGCCGGAAAGAAGCGCCTGACGGCAGCTGGAAACTGGTTTATCTGGGAGACGGCGTAACAGATTTTCAGCTGGAACTGACATGGCTTCGTGACAGAAAAGAGCCTTATAACCTGGGTGAAAACGAATTCCATCTGGCTTTCACCGTTGCAGATTACGATGCCGCTCATGAAAAACACAAAGAAATGGGCTGCATCTGTTTTGAGAATCCAGAAATGGGCATCTATTTCATCAACGACCCTGACAATTACTGGCTGGAAATCGTTCCGGAAAAGAAATAATATTGATTTGAAGCAACAAAAAGGCAGTCAATTCCAGGCTGCCTTTCTCGTTTGAAAAGAAATACAAAAATTTTCATTGACAAAATCCCTTCTTTTATGTATACTTATTTTCGTTGGTGCGGGTCACTAGCTCAGTTGGTAGAGCACTGGACTTTTAATCCAGGTGTCTCGGGTTCGAGTCCCGAGTGACTCATTGAAAAAAGCCTTTGTCTTTTGACAAAGGCTTTTGTTTTTTCTGTCAGACAAAATACAGTTCTTCTATTGAAATAGCCTCCAAAACCAAGTATACTGAAAACAGTACAAATGGAGGGAATCATCACATGGAGCACTATAATATCACACTCACAACAGAAGACCGTCGCATTCTCAACTCTTACTGCACTGTTGCAACAGGTATGGCTGAATTTTGGGGCGAAAACTGCGAGATCATTATCCATAATCTGGAACGGCTGGATGCCTCAGTTATGATGATCGTCAACGGATATCATTCCGGACGTCAGGCAGGCGCTCCCATTTCAGAGCTGACCCTCTCCTTTTTGAATCAGATGCTGGCAGATCCAAGTCTGCGCCACATCAATTATTTTGCCAAAAACAAACGGGGAGAAACATTTAAAGCTTTTACTTCTGCCATTCTGGGAGAAAACAATCGCATCATTGGTCTGTTCTGCATCAATTTTTATCTGAATATTTCTCTGCTGTCCTTTATGCAGTCCTTCTACCCGCAATCTCATTCGGATCATGAAAACATATCCGAAACCTTTGTGGAAAACACAGAAGAACTGATGTTGGACGCTTTGGAAAACGCCAAGAAAACTGTTTATGCAAATCCGACTATCACCTCTTCCAATAAAAATAAGGAAATCATCTATTTATTAGCGCAAAAAGGTATTTTTAATTTAAAAGATTCCGTTGTCACCATCGCAAATCACTTGGGAATCTCTAAAAATACCGTTTACATGCATCTGCGCAATCAAAACAAATCTTAAAAAAAGCCCTTACGGTCATAACCGTAAGGGCTTTCTGATTTTTAATCTTCGTGATTGAAACGTTCCATATTGATGTTGTCAATGGGATATTTTTCCAAAATTTCCAGCGGATTATCTGTTTTGGATTCTTTACCATAGCGATTGATCATTTCAATGCCTTTTGCATCATGGAGCAAAGAAGCAGCTCCCCCGGTACAGCCATGTTTACATGCCATACCTTCGATGAAGTTTGCATCCAGTTTGCCAAAAGATGCCATTTTCATTGCTTTGATACATTCATCAATACCATTGCAGCGTACTGCTTTCACATCCAGATCCAGACCACTCAATTCCAGTGTATGGGCAACACTTTCTGTTACGCCGCCTGTCCTTGCGAAGTTACGGCCGAAGGAAGATGCTTCCCCTGCCATTCTGGGTTCCAGACTGGTCAGTTCAATTTCTCTGGCATCGAAAATCGCCTGTAATTCTTCAAATGTGATAACAATATCTACTGCATCTTTCAGGGATTCTCGTTTCATTTCTACTTTTTTCGCTGTGCAAGGCCCTACAAATACCACACGAGCTTTCTTATCTTTTGCCTTGATGGCACGGGCTGTGGCAATCATAGGAGAAACAGCAGTGGAAATATGATCTACAAACTGAGGATAGTTCTTTTCTACATAATCTACAAATGCAGGGCAGCAGGAAGATGTTTTCCAGCCTTTTTCTTCCACGGTTTCTGCCAATTCTTTTGCTTCAAAAGCAGATACCATATCTGCACCGATGGCTGCTTCTACCACATCATAGAAACCAAGTTCTTTGATGCCTGCGTAAACCTGTTCCGTCTTTACGCCCTGGAACTGGCTGGAAACTGCCGGCGCAACAACTGCATATACATGATAGCTTGTGTTGTTCCAGGAGTTTTTCAGCAGATTCAGTACATCCACAACGAAAGATTTATCTACAATGGCACCAAAAGGACACTGATAAATACATGCGCCGCAGGAAATACATTTATCATGGTCGATGACTGCTTTTCTGTTTTCATCCATTTTCACCGCGCCTACGGAGCAGGAACGGATACAAGGACGTTTTACTTCACTGATAGCGTTGAAAGGACAAACCTGTTTGCAGCGGCCACATTCGATACAAAGTTCCTGATTGATGTAAGAACGATGATTTACAATGGTAATTGCGCCTCTGGGGCATACTTCCTTACATTTATGTCCCAGACAGCCACGGCAGGCTTCTGTTACAACAAAACGGTCAATGGGACATTCATCACATGCGGAATCCAACACATTGATGACACGATTATCCTTTGTGGGTTCCATTACCAGACGCACACGATCTTCAATGATATGGCGTTCTTTATAAATACAGCAGCGGAACAGGGCTTTGGGGCCAGGAATAATCTCCTCTGCGATTTCTCTGACAGAATCAATGGAATTATCCAGATTTCCTAAGAAAAATCGTTTTGCTACTTCCTTGTTTACCAAGTACTTGATGTATTGCACGTTGCTTTCAAAATTATTAATCATACTGCGTTACCTCTTTTCCAAATTTCTTTCCAATCTCATTGGAGCAAATTCGATATAGCACACTGTATACATTTGTATTCGTCATAAAAGAGACACTTTTTCCTAAGTGACCTCTTTGTACACACATTCCATTTTTTCCCTCTACGCCACTCATTTTAACATAAAATTTGTTCGCATGCAAGCAATTCCCAGGAAGATTAAAGGTAAAATCTTCCAAATTTTCACCCCAAAAATGCATCTAAATTCAGTATTTTTCCCTTCATCATTTTTGCTTCTTCAGCATCATGTGTAGACAGTAAAATCGTACGTCCTTTCGCCTCTTCCAATACCAATTTTATGGCAATTTCTTTTGTTTTATCATCCAATCCGCGGAAAGACTCATCCAATATCAGAAAATCATAAGGTACCAATAGTGCCCGGCATATGGCTACTCGCCGCTGCATGCCGCCGCTGAGGACAGCAACCTCTCGGTCTATCCATTCAGCTAAGCCAAGAACAGACAATATCTGCATCATGCGTTCCTGCTGCAAAGCACCATCGCAGACACTATATAAATTCTGACGGACGGTAAAGCCCGGCAGCAGCCTATCTTCCTGAAAAACAACACTGATCTTCTTGCCTTCCAAACCATTGATGCTGCCTGCATCCGGCTGTTCTAAGCCCATAAGCATTCGCAGCAGTGTGGTCTTGCCTCTGCCGGATTTTCCCATCAGACACAGGACTTCTCCTTCTGGAATTTCCATGGAGAAATCAGAAAAAACTGTAAAATCACCATATTTTTTTGTGATATGCTTCATTTCGATCATACTTTTCCGATCCCCCTATTCCTACGGTCAATAATATCCAAAAGCCACAATATGAGTTTTTCAATGAGCAGACTTACCACAATGATGGTCACAGTCCATGCAAATAAGTCCGGCATCTGCAAATAAATTTTCGCTTCCTGCAACCGTTCCCCAATGGAACCGTCCGGAATGCCGATGACTTCCGCCGCTGTCCCTGCCTTCCAGCAAAGCCCCAGCCCTACGGCAAAAGCAGAACGAAGGTAAGGAAATACCTGGGGGAAATAAATATACCTTATCTTCTTTTTCACAGACAGGCCAAAAACCTGTCCCATTTCCAATAACTGCGTATCTGTTTGTAATATACCTTGCAAAATATTGGTATACACAATGGGAAACACCATCAGGAATGAAATGAAAACCGACAGACTTCGGGAGGAAAACCAGAACAGTGCCAATATCACAAAAGATGCCACAGGTGTTGTTTTTATCACCGATACCAGCGGTGCCATCAGCTCCCGAAATCTGGTGTATCTTGCCGCTCCAACTGCCGCCAATATTCCCAGCAGAGCCGCCAATCCAAAACCATCTAAAATTCTGCATGCCGAAAAAGCGATGCTCCTCCAGAAAGATGGATCCGGCAAAAGAGTGAAAAGACGCATACTTACAGCAACAGGAGATACCAAAAGTATCTCCTGTCCCAGACACATGCTTCCGATTTGCCAGATCACCAGCCAAAAGAGAATCGCCCATATTTTCATAGAACCTTTACGCACCATGATAGTAGAAACCATCTTCCGGCAGTGCGCCGCCTACTGCTTTGGGATTCTGTGCATAAAGTTCTTCCAGATATCCACCCAGTTTATCCTGCATTTCATCGCCTGTGATGCAGACGATATTGCAGTAAGGCAGAGCTTTTTCTGCTACGGCTGCTTTCAGAATGTCATATTTTTCAATGAGTGCAGCCGCTTCTGCTGTATTGGCGTTCACATAGTCAACAGAAGAAGCATACTGTTCCAAGAACAGTTCCACTGCTTCGGGATTTTCTTCCAGGAAATCATTTCGTACAACAACCACACCTGTAATCATACCGCTGGGATTTTCTTTTCCTTCCTGAAGCGCATCCCATTCCGCACTCAGATCCAATGCGATACGCAGATTTTCATTCTGCATCTGCGCTGTTGTTACAAAAGGCTGAGGCAGCATAGCAATGGCAGAGGGATTTGCAGCCAGCGCGGCTACGCATTCCGCATGTTCTGTTTTCCATTCGATATTCACGTCGGTTTCAGGATTCAGACCATTTTCTTCCAGAATATAATTCAAACCATATTCCGGCGTAGAACCTTTCCCGGAAGCATAAATTGTTTTTCCTTTCAAATCAGCCACAGACTGTACGGTGTCCCCATCTTCCACAATGTAAATAACACCCAGTGTATTGACTGCCAGTACACTCAAATTCTGTTCCATATTCTGATAGAGAACTGCTGCCAAGTTCGCAGGCAGTGCCGCAATATCCAATTCCCCTTTCACTAGCATGGGGGTCACTTCATCGGGAGAAGCCAGTAATGAAAAATTATAATCATTGGGAGCCGTTGCACCGCTCTCATCATCTTCCATCATTTTAACCATACCCATGGCTGTTGGGCCTTTCATGGCACCTACATTCACCGCAACAGGGTCTGCTTCTTTTGCGCCGCAGCCAGCCAGCATAGAAACCCCCAGTACCGCAGCCAGCAATAAAGAAATTGCTCTTTTCATATCATATCCCTTCCTTTTCATTCAAAATTTTTATGATTTTGTCCTTATTTTACTCTCATTTTCACAGTTTCTCAAGTTGCTTTTGCAACATTATTCAGAAAATCTCATAAAGACCAAACTGCTTCCACATACTATTTTTCGCACTTTTTTTGTTTACAATTCCGTACAAAACATGCTATACTAAGCCCATTACAAATTGTACTTATTTTCATACAAAGGATGTGCGATATGGAACAACATACAAAAGAACTTTATGAGAGATTACAAACACTGACCCTCCTGCGCCCTTTGCTGCGGGAACCTTTGCTCCAATCATTTTCTGCAATGATGGAATCCATGCTTTCTTTGGCAGACGGAAACAAAACTCCGCTGTCTGCCGCAGTTTCAGCATATTGTGACTTTACATCTGAAATCTATCGTTGTTATGCTGAAAATGAAAGAGAAATTTCTGGTAATTTTTCTCACTGTCTGTACGGACTGCTTTTCCGCACAGAAACCGATTATTTGAAAGCCAAAGCCAGAAAAAAAGATTTTTCTCCTTTTCTGGAACAGCAGCTGGACAAAGAACTGGAAATCCTCCAGAATCTATCTCTTCTGACAGCAGAAAAAGTACAAAAATCTTTGCAAGACGCGGGATTTACTCATCCTCTGCCACGCTGGGAAACATCTGTACTGGATTTCCACGCGGATTACCGCAAACACTTGGATGCCCTGCCCTATACAGGCTATGGCATATACGCACAATACCACACCTTCCTGTTCCGTCATGGAGCAATCCATCCGGTAAAGCATCCAGACATGCAGACACTGGAAGACCTGACTGGATACGAACGGGAAAGAAATCAAGTACTGCGCAATACACAGGTTTTTGTAGAAGGCGGAACCGCTTCCAATGTACTGCTTTACGGCGACGCAGGCACAGGCAAAAGCACCACAGTAAAAGCCATTGCCAATTCCCTGCGAAGACAAGGCTTGCGACTTCTGGAAGTAAAGAAAAACGAGCTTTATGAACTTCCTGACATCTTGGATGAACTTTCCGGCAATCCTCTGAAATTTATTATCTTCATTGATGACCTGAGTTTTTCCAGCAATGATGATAACTTCGCGGCACTGAAAGCCATATTGGAAGGCGGCGTTGCTTCCTGTGGCAAAAATGTACTCATTTATGCCACCAGCAATCGTCGGCATCTGGTAAAAGAAACCATGACAGAACGACAGGGCGATGAATTTTATCTGAATGACACTTTACAGGAAACTATGAGCCTTGCCGCCCGTTTCGGTCTGACCATCACATTCCAGAAACCCGGAAAAGACGATTACTTATCTATTGTAAAAAACCTGGCAAAACAATATGGTGTTTCCATGGACGAAGAAGAACTCTGTATAAAAGCGGAAGCCTTTGCCATCCGCTGCAACGGCAGAAGCCCTCGGACAGCGAAACATTTTATTGAACTGCAAAAGGCTGGAATTTAACGACACAAAACAAAAGGGAAACATTTTTGAATGTTTCCCTTTTTCTTTTATTTTTATTATTTCATGACAGCACCTTTGCTTGCCGCAGAAACGATTCTGCCGTATCTTGCCAGCCATCCGCTGGTTACCTTAGGTGCAGGTGCCACATAGGCTTTTCTTCTTTCTTCCAGTTCTTCATCTGTCAGTTTGACATTGATGGATGCGTTCGGGATATCAATTTCGATCAAATCGCCGTCTTTCAACAGACCAATTTCGCCGCCTGCCGCCGCTTCTGGGCAAACATGACCGATGGATGCGCCACGGCTCGCACCAGAGAATCTGCCGTCTGTGATCAGTGCAACGGATTTATCCAGCTTCATACCTGCCAATGCACTGGTAGGATTCAGCATTTCACGCATGCCAGGCCCGCCTTTTGGCCCTTCGTAACGGATCACAACCACATCTCCAGCTTTGATTTCGCCATTATAAATGGCTTCGATAGCAAAACTTTCATCATCGAATACTCTTGCAGGGCCTGTATGGCAAAGCATTTCTTCTGCTACGGCACTGCGTTTGACAACACAGCCTTCTTTCGCGATGTTGCCCCACAAGATGGCGATACCGCCTGTTTCGCTGTAAGGTGTTTCCACAGGACGGATGATTTCAGGATTGCGGTTATATGCGCCTGCAATATTATCGCCCAATGTATGGCCGGTTACTGTCATACAGCTCAAATCCAGCAGTCCTTTTTTAGACAATTCTGCCTGTACCGCAGGAATGCCGCCTGCCTGCTGCAAGTCTACGATATAAGTATCCCCAGCAGGTGCCAAATGGCACAGATTCGGTACTTTTGCGGAAATTTCATTGAATACGTTCAAATCCAGATCTACACCTGCTTCGTTTGCAATAGCAAGAAGGTGCAGTACGCTGTTGGAAGAACATCCCAGCGCCATATCACAGGCAACAGCATTACAAATAGAAGCTTCTGTGATGATATCTCTGGCCTTGATGTCTTTTTCCACCAATTCCATAATTTTCATACCAGCGTGTTTTGCCAACTGCAATCTGCCGCTGTGTACCGCGGGAATAGTACCATTGCCGGGCAGCGCCATACCAATGGCTTCACACAGACAGTTCATGCTGTTTGCAGTGAACATACCTGCGCAGGAACCACAGCCAGGACATGCGTTATTTTCAAATTCATATAATTTGTTATCATCAATAAGCCCTGCTTTTCTAGCACCAACGGCTTCGAACATTTCAGACAGACTCTTATGGGTATCATCCACAATACCAGGCATCATAGGGCCGCCGGAGCAAACGATGGCAGGCAGATTGATTCTTGCTGCCGCCATAACCATACCTGGAACGATCTTATCACAGTTTGGCACCAATACCAGACCGTCAAAGCAATGTGCCATTGCCATGGTTTCCACGCTGTCCGCAATGAGTTCACGGCTGGCAAGGCTGTATTTCATACCGATATGCCCCATGGCGATACCGTCACAAACACCAATGGCAGGCACTTCGATGGGGGTGCCGCCAGCCATACGAATGCCGGCTTTTACGGCTTCTGCCACTTTATCCAGATGGAAATGTCCGGGAACGATTTCACTATGGGCAGAAACCACGCCAATCAATGGACGATCCAGTTCTTCTTTTGTATACCCCATGGCATAAAACAGGCTACGCATCGGGGCTTTTTCCACACCTTGTGTTACACTTGCACTTCTCAGATTCTTCATATATGTATGAGGGCACATTCCATATACAGGAAAAGCACCCTATCGGGTGCTTTTCCACGAGGAATTCCCCTTCCTCCTTCTTCTTTACTTTGCTGAACTTTTCTATTCTATTCTTATTTCTTCAGCCAGCTCATCATCTGACGCAGTTCTGCGCCTACATGACACAGCTGGTGATCTGCCTGTACTCTTCTGGATGCCAGGAATTTCGCTTTGCCGCCTGCGTTCATTTCCTGAACGAATGTGCTTGCGAAAGTACCATCCTGAATGTCTGCCAGCAGGCTCTTCATACCAGCTCTTGCTTCATCTGTGATAACGCGTTTGCCTGCGATATAATCGCCGTATTCCGCTGTATTGGAAATGGAATAACGCATTTTATCAAAGCCGCCTTCATAGATCAGGTCAACAATCAGTTTCATTTCATGAATACATTCAAAGTAAGCCATTTCGGGTTCATAGCCAGCTTCTACCAGTGTTTCGAAACCAGCTTTCATCAGTTCTGTTACGCCGCCGCACAGTACTGCCTGTTCACCAAACAGGTCTGTTTCTGTTTCTTCTTTGAATGTTGTTTCCAGGATACCTGCACGACCTGCGCCGATACCAGAAGCATAAGCCAGTGCGTAGTCTTTTGCTTTGCCGGAAGCATCCTGATAAACAGCGATCAGGCTGGGTACGCCTGCGCCTTCTGTATACAGTTTACGAACAATATGACCAGGGCCTTTGGGCGCGATCATGATAACGTCCAAACCCTTTGCGGGCTGGATCTGGTTGTAGTGGATGTTGAAACCATGGGCGAATGCCAGAATGTCGCCATCTTTCATGTGTTTTGCAACCTGGTTTTTGTAGATTTCAGGTGCCAGTTCGTCAGGTACCAGCATCATAACTACATCGCCTGCTTCTGCAGCTTCTTCGATTTCCATAACTTTCAGACCAGCTGCTTCTGCTTTTGCTGTATGAGCGGAGCCTTTTCTCAGACCAACAACAACATCCATACCGCTTTCTTTCAGGTTCTGTGCATGGGCATGGCCCTGGCTGCCAAAACCGATGACAGCAATTGTCTTGCCGTCCAACATCGCCAAATTACAATCCTGATCATAGTACTTTTTAATCATTCGTATCGTCTCCTTTTCTTCCGGGTTTTTCCCGTTTTTTCTTTTGTGACTTTTTTATTCTGCAAGGCCCCGTTCGATGCCTGTGATGCCTGTACGGCAAACTTCAATGATATCATAGCAGGATACCATATCCATAAAGCCGTCCAGTTTCTCAGGAGAGCCTGTCAGTTCAACAATCATACTGTTTTTGGAAAGGTCGATGATCTTTCCTCTATATATATCCACGATTTCGCGTAATGCACTTCTTTCATTTTTATCTGTGCGGATTTTCACCAGCAGCAATTCGCGATATACGCTGTTTTTCATATCCAGCAGATAGATTTCCCGTACCACTTCCAGTTTTTCTGTCTGGGCAATGATCTGATGCAGTACATTTTCATCATTTTCTCCAGTAACTACTGTAATTCTGGTAAGCCCAGGAATATGGGTCTCTGATGCGGTAATGGTGCTGATGTTAAAATTTCTTCTGCCAAACAGGCTGGAAATCCGAGCCAGTACATTGGGCTGGTTATCTACCAGCATACGCACCACCTGACGGGGGGCGTCTTTATTGACTTTGATCTCTGTCATGCCTATCGCCTCCTCTTTAGTTCAAGATGATGTCTTCCACAGTACCACCATTGGGAATCATAGGCAGTACTTTTTCTTCCTGGTCGATGATGCATTCAATCCATACAGGGCCTTTTTCCTGCAAGGCTGCCGCAAAAGCTTCTTTGAATTCTTCCGGCGTTTCCGCACGGAAGCTCTTTGCGCCGAAGCCTTCTGCCAGCTTCACAAAATCTGTTTTCCGCTGAGGTACTGTCGCGGAATATCGTCTGTCATAGAAAGAACTCTGCCATTGATAAACCATCCCCAACACATGATTGTTCATGATAACGGTGATGATAGGCAGTTCTTCACTGACTGCGGTACAAGCTTCATTTAAGTTCATATGGAAAGAAGCATCGCCTGTGAAGTGGATTACCCGTTTATCCGGGCATCCAACCTGTGCACCAATGGCTGCGCCATAGCCAAACCCCATGGTACCCAAGCCGCCGCTGGTCAAAAATGCTTTTGTGTTGCGGTGTTTGATAAACTGTGCCGCCCACATCTGATGCTGACCAACATCGGTGACATAGATGGTTTCTTTATCTGTCATATCACAAACGGCGCCAATAATGTCTCTGGGATGCATTTTCGCCGCAGGACACTGGGATGCAATGGAAGCATCTCTCCACACCGCTACCTGTTCCAGCCAAGCTGTACGTTTTTTCTCCTCAACCAAAGGCAGCAGTTTTTCCAAGAAATATTTCACGTCGGAAATGACGCTCATATCTACGATAACGTTCTTGTTGATTTCGCTCTCATCAATATCAACCTGAACTTTTGTGGCTCTATGGGCAAATTTTTCTGTATTCAGCGCTACGCGGTCTGAAAAACGTGTGCCCAATGCCAATACCAAATCTGCCTGATCCACCGCTTTATTGGCAGCGACACTGCCATGCATACCGATCATGCCCAAAGAGTGGGTATCGTTATAACCGACAATCCCAACAGCCATCATAGTATAGGCAATGGGAATATCTGCCTTATGGATCAGTTCTTGTAATTCATGCCCTGCATCTGAAGCAGGAACACCGCCGCCGCAGTAGATTGCAGGCCGTTCCGCCTGATTGATCATATCCGCGATTTTCTGGATTTCCTCATCAGAAGCTGTGGGCATTGTTACTTTATGTTCTGCCTCCTTCGGTTCAAACTCATAAAGTGCAGCAGAAACATCTTTTGTCACATCCACCAGCACAGGCCCTTTTCTGCCTGTTGCCGCAATGCGGAATGCCTCTCTGACAGCATGTGCCAGATCTTCTATTTTATTAACGAAAAAATTATGTTTTGTAATGGGCATCGTAATGCCTGTAATATATACTTCCTGAAAGGCATCTCTGCCAATCAGACTGTTTGCTACATTTGATGTAATGGCTACCATAGGAATGCTATCCATAAAAGCTGTTGCAATTCCTGTTACCAGATTGGTAGCCCCAGGGCCGCTTGTGGCAAAAACAACGCCGGTCTTCCCTGTTGCTCTGGCATAACCGTCTGCCGCATGTGCTGCTCCCTGTTCATGGGCTGTCAGCACGTGGCGAATTCGATCGCTGTATTGATATAATGTGTCATAGATATTCAATGCAGCGCCGCCGGGATACCCAAAAACTGTATCCACACCCTGTTCCAGCAGAATCTCCATAATGATCTGCGAACCTGTCATTTTCATGTGGCAGTCCCTCTCTTTCTTTTGTCTTTTGTTGTTTCGTCGTTATTTCTCTTTTGTATTTTTTTTGATACACACCATTATATTACACTTTTTACAAATGTCAATAACTTTTTTTAGCGCAAGTGCATAATAAATTTTTTACACTGTATTTACAAAAATACACTTGACAAATTGTTTTTATTTTAGTACAATGCATATCATTCAAAAGCAGTTCGCTTGCGAAACATTTTTGTTTGTCTGTCTGCGGCCAATCGGCCACCTCCATCAGACAGACAAACAAAAACGGACACGGGAACGTCCGTAAATTACAAAAGACTCCAATTCATGGAAGAAAGAAGGTTTGATTATTATGATGATGAAGAATTGCGAAAAGTATGAGGTCGGTTACTTTATGCCGCCTGAACCCTCAATGGAATGGATCAGCAAAGATCATTTGGAAAAAGCACCCGCATGGTGCAGCGTAGATTTAAGAGATGGTAATCAAGCCCTAATCGTTCCCATGAGTCTAAATGAAAAAGTAGAGTTCTTTCGTTTCCTGGTTTCCCTTGGCTTCAAGGAAATCGAGGTTGGCTTTCCCGCCGCATCTGAAACAGAGTATGAATTTTTGCGTACACTGATTGAAAAGGATATGATTCCCGACGATGTCACCGTACAGGTACTGACACAATCCAGAGAACATATCATCGCAAAAACATTTGAATCTCTGAAAGGTGCCAAAAGAGCCATTGTACATCTGTACAATTCCACTTCTCTGGCACAGCGGGAACAGGTCTTCAAAAAAGACCGCCAGGAAATCATCGACATCGCTGTCAGCGGCGCAAAACTGATGAACGAATACGCAAAGAAAATGCCGGAAACAGAATTCCAGTTTGAATATTCTCCGGAAAGTTTCACCGGCACAGAAATCGACTTTGCGGAAGCCATCTGCAACGCTGTCATCGACATCTGGGAACCTACTCCTGAAAAGAAAGTGATTATCAATCTGCCCGCAACCGTATCCATGTCTATGCCACATGTTTACGCTGCACAGATTGCTTATATGTCCAAACACCTGCACAACAGAGAAAACGTAATCCTTTCTCTGCACCCCCACAACGACCGCGGCACTGCCGTAGCCGATGCGGAACTGGGTCTGCTGGCAGGCGGTGACCGTATCGAAGGCACACTGTTCGGCAACGGTGAAAGAACTGGTAACGTTGATATTGTCACACTGGCAATGAACCTGTTCTCTCACGGCGTTGACCCCGAACTGGACTTCAGCAACATGCCGAAAGTCGTAGAAGCTTACGAAAAATATACAGATATGAAAGTGCATCCTCGTCAGCCTTATGGCGGCCAGCTGGTATTTGCTGCTTTCTCTGGTTCTCATCAGGATGCCATCGCCAAAGGTATGAAATACCGCGAAGATAAACACATGCATCGCTGGATGGTGCCCTATCTGCCCATCGACCCTCATGATGTCGGCAGGGAATATGATGCGGACGTTATCCGCATCAACAGCCAGTCCGGCAAAGGCGGTATCGCTTATATTCTGGAACAGAATTACGGCTTCCACATTCCTGTAAAAATGCGTGAAGAAATCGGTTATATGGTTAAAGGTGTCTCCGATCACAGTCATAAGGAACTGTCACCTGCGGAAGTATATGAAACATTCAAGAACGAATATATCAACAAATTCAATCCCATCGACATTACTGATGCAACCTTCCGCAAAAATTCTACCTATAAAGGTGAAGATGGATATACTGTTGATATTCATGTAAACATTGCTGGTACAGAATATTTCTTCACAGCAAGCGGGAACGGTCGTCTGGACGCTGTCAGCAACGCCCTGCGTCAGTCCAAGCTTTACAGCTTCGACTATACTTTCGTAACTTACGCAGAACATGCGCTGGAAGCGGAATCCAACTCCCGTGCAGCTGCTTATGTTGCCATTGCTGATGCCAACGGCAAAGTTTACTGGGGCGTAGGTATGCATGAAGACATCATTCTGGCTTCCATCAACGCTTTGGTCAGTGCTATCAACCGTCTGAATCAGGTAAGCCATTTCATCACAAAATAAATAACAAATGAACGAGCAGGGACAGGTGCCACATGACAGTTTGTCACACCTGTCCCTTTTTGTACACAAAAGGAGCGATTTTTTATGGGAATGACAATGACACAGAAAATATTGGCTGCCCACGCGGGCCTGGATTCCGTTGTTGCGGGACAGCTCATCCGTGCCAATCTGGATATGGTACTGGGGAATGACATCACCTCCCCTGTTGCCATCAATGAATTTGAAAAAGCCGGTTTCTCCGGTGTTTTTGATAAAAGCAAAGTTTCTATGGTTATGGATCACTTTACACCCAATAAAGACATCAAAGCGGCGGAACAGTGTAAACAGTGCCGCACATTTGCCAGAAAATTCGATCTGGACAACTTCTATGATGTAGGCAATATGGGTATTGAACATGCTCTCCTGCCGGAAAAAGGACTGGTAGCCGCTGGGGAATGTATCATCGGCGCAGACTCCCACACCTGCACTTACGGTGCATTGGGTGCCTTCTCTACGGGCGTTGGTTCCACTGACATGGCTGCCGGCATGGCAACAGGTCAGGCTTGGTTCAAAGTGCCTGAAGCCATCAAATTTAACCTGACAGATGCATTACAGAAAAATGTCAGCGGTAAGGACGTCATCCTGCATATCATCGGTATGATTGGCGTTGACGGTGCCCTGTACCGTTCTATGGAATTCATGGGCGAAGGTCTGAAAAGCCTGTCTATGGATGACCGTCTGTGCATTGCCAACATGGCCATTGAAGCCGGCGGCAAAAATGGCATCTTTATGGTAGATGAAATCGCAAAAGAATATATGAAGGACAAAGTAAACCGTCCTTACACTGTATATGAACCCGATGCAGACGCAGAATATGTACAGACTTATGACATTGATCTGTCTGCCATCAAACCCACCGTTGCTTTCCCTCACCTGCCGGAAAACACCAAAACCATTGACGAAGTGGGCGACGTTCCTATCCAGCAGGTTGTCATCGGTTCCTGTACAAACGGCAGACTGTCCGATATGAAAACAGCGGCTGAAATCCTGAAGGGACACAAGGTTCATAAAGACGTAAGAGCCATCATCATTCCTGCTACTCAAAAAATTTATCGGAAATGCATCAAAGAAGGTTATCTGGATATTTTCGTAGAAGCTGGATGCGTCGTTTCCACACCTACCTGCGGCCCTTGTCTGGGCGGTCATATGGGTATTCTGGCAGAAGGTGAACGCTGTGTGGCAACGACAAACAGAAACTTCGTTGGACGTATGGGTCACGTGAAATCTGAAGTATATCTGGCGAGCCCTGCCGTTGCAGCAGCATCTGCCATCACAGGCAAAATCAGCAGTCCCGATGAAGTGTAAGGAGGTTTTGAACAATGAAAGCAAACGGACGCGTACACAAGTACGGCGATAATATTGATACAGACGTCATCATTCCCGCAAGACATTTGAACACTGCCAATCACAAAGAACTGGCAAGTCATTGCATGGAAGATATTGATACAGAATTTGTCCACAAAGTAAAAGACGGCGACATCATGGTAGGCGGCTGGAACTTTGGCTGCGGCTCCTCCAGAGAACATGCTCCCATTGCCATCAAGGAATCCGGTATTTCCTGCGTCATTGCCAAAACATTTGCCCGGATTTTCTACCGCAATGCCATCAACATTGGCTTGGCCATTCTGGAATGTGAAGAAGCCAGCGATAAAATTCAGGATGGTGACGAAGTTGCCATTGACTTTGATACCGGCATCATCACAAACGTCACCAGAAACGAAACTTATCAGGCACTGCCCTTCCCTGATTTCATCAAAGAAATCATTGCCAAAGGCGGTCTGCTCAATTCCATTCGTTAAGTACAAAAGAGAAAGGGAAATGTCCTATGAAATATAATATTGCTGTCATTCACGGCGACGGTATCGGCCCTGAAGTAGTGGGAGAAGCATTAAAGGTACTGGATACCATCGCCGCGAAATATCATCATGAATTTGTTTATACCCCTGTATTGGCAGGCGGATGTGCCATTGACGCCGTAGGAGAATGTCTGCCTCAGGCAACCATTGACGCCTGCAAAGCAGCTGACGCTGTGCTGTTGGGTGCCGTGGGCGGCTGGAAATGGGATACACTGCCCGGTGACAAACGTCCTGAACGGGCTTTGCTGGGACTGCGCAAGGAACTAGAACTCTTTTCCAATATCCGCCCTGCAATGCTCTTTGACGCATTGGCAGATGCTTGTCCACTGAAACCGGAAATCGTGGAAGGCGGACTGGACATCGTTGTAGTACGTGAATTGACTGGCGGCATCTATTTTGGCGAAAGAGGCACCAAAGAAACAGATCTGGGTCCTGCCGCTTACGATGTGGAACAATATGCGGAAGAAGAAGTCAGAAGAATTGCTGTCACAGCCTTTGATATGGCTATGAAACGGAACAAAAAAGTTACCAGTGTAGACAAAGCTAATGTACTGGAAAGCTCTCGTCTGTGGCGAAGAGTCGTAACAGAAGTGGCAAAGGATTATTCGGAAGTTACACTGGAGCATCTTTACATTGACAATGCAGCGATGCAGCTAGTACGAAATCCAAAACAGTTTGATGTCATTGTCACAGGCAACATCTTTGGGGATATCCTCTCTGATGAAGCCAGCATGATTACCGGTTCCATCGGCATGTTGCCCTCTGCCAGCCTTGCGAAAGGAAATTTCGGTATGTACGAACCAGTACATGGCTCTGCACCGGATATTGCCGGACAGGACAAAGCAAATCCTCTGGCAACTATCCTTTCTGCTGCCATGATGCTGCGCTACACATTTGGACTTTCCGAAGAAGCGGATGCCATCGAAACAGCTGTCAAAGCCGTTCTGGCAAAAGGATACCGTACACCGGACATTGCAACAGAAGGCACCAAAGTTGTTGGTACCAAAGAAGCTGGTGCATTGGTACGGACAGAAATTGAAAATATGTAATATACAAAAAGTGCAAGACCAACAATATGGGTCTTGCACTTTTTTTGGCAATTTTCCGCTAAAATAGAAATCTTTCAATCAAATTCAGTTAATCTCTTATTTGTGTTTCCATTTCCACTCCAAACAAATAGTATGTCCACTTTGTTACTCCTGGAAATTCATCTTCAGGCATAAAATTCCCTTCAATGTCATAGGAATATCCAAGCCCGACATATTTACCAGAACCTCCATCTTGACATAAATTCGTTCCAATACAAAAGACAGGCTTTTGAAACCTATGCAGTCTGCAATAGTCAACAATACCAACAGCAAACCATAATACAACTGCACAGACAACAACTGTCACAGTCACAAAAATTTTCTTCTTATACATATAATCACAGTCCCTTGCCGAATTAACTGCCTTTCTTTATGTGCTTAACCAAATCAATCAACAAACGCTTTTTATCGCCTCGTCATTAGAATATGCTTCTATCTGCAAGGACAAAAACAGAAAACCATTTCATATTTCACTTTATCATATCATAATCAAACGAGTGTTGTCACCAGTCCCATAGTATCAAATGGCTGATCAGAATAGAAATAACGATGCCAATAAAAATACAATAGCCGAAATTCTTTTTGTTGTAAGAATTCCGGCTATATTTGTTCTCTTATGAAGAATTATTTATTCGGGAAGATCAACCGAATCGTTGTACCTTTGTCCACTTCACTTTCCATTTTTACAGTTGCCTGATGGAGCAGCGCACCATGTTTTACAATGGAAAGTCCTAAGCCTGTGCCGTCAATTTCTTTGCTGCGGCTGCGGCTTACACGATAGAACCGTTCAAATACTCTTTCTTGTTCGCCATAAGGAATACCAATTCCTGTATCTGCAACAGTTACGGTAATATCGTCAGGATGTTTTTCTACTTTCAGTGTAACAGATCCGTTATCTTTGTTATAGCGGATTGCATTGTCACACAGATTATAGATCATTTCTTCCAGCACATGCGGCACCCCTGACAGCACTGCTGATTCTGTTTCGATATGGAAAACAATATTTCTCTGAGCAGCCTGCCCTTCCAGACGTTTTGCCACCGTTTCCGCGATCAAAGCCACATTCACTTCAGTCTTTTCCATGGTTTCCTGGGCTTCATCCAATCTGGAAAGCTGAATGATATCCTGTACCATAGAAATCAATCTCTGGGCTTCGTCATAAATATTGTGTGCAAAGCGAGGTACATCCTCTGCTTTGACCATACCGTTTTTCATGATTTCCGCAAAACCGGAAATGCTGGTCAAAGGTGTTTTCAGTTCATGAGAAACATTTGCCGTAAATTCACGGCGCAGTTTTTCACGATCTGCCTTTTCTGTGTTATCGAAGAGCAGCAGTACCACGCCTGCTACCAGACCATCTTCTGTGACAGGGTTTGCCAGCAGCTGATAGCTTCTGCTATCACTTTCCATGGTCACTTCTTCATGATTGCCTGCCAGAGCTGCTGTAATGCAGCGTCTGAAACCTTCTGTACGGTTCAAAGCAAATACGTTTTCTTTTTCAGGCACATGGTCTACGCCAAGCAGACGTCTTGCGCCTTTATTACAGGAAAGAACTTCGCCTTTTGCATCCAGAACCAACAGCCCTTCCTGCATATTTTCAGTAATGGTTTCAAATTCACGCTGTCTGCGCTGACGATCCTGCATCTGTTTACTGATGAGCTTATTCTGCACAGCGATACGGCGCAGAAAAGGTGCCATTTCATCATAAATTTCTGCCTGTTCGGGATGTTTCAGATCCACATTTTCCAAAGGTTTCACAATGCTCTTGGATGTTTTGCTTGCCAGGAAGCCTGCCAGGATCAATGCGATCACCAGAACCAGAGCCAACGGCTGTGTCATGGAAAGGAAAATACTCAGCGCACTCAAGCTGGTAACGGACAAACGCAAAATAGTGCCATCACTCAGTTTAATCGCATAGTTTTCTGTTTTTTCTGCCAATGTGGTGGAGTAACGTGTGCTCTCACCTCTGCCGGTTTTCAAAGCCTCAACGACTTCTTCACGTTCCCCATGATTTTCCATCTGGGAAACATCAGCATAAGAATCAAACAGAACTGTACCATCTGCATCAATCCATGTGATTCTCTGGCTTTGTTTTGGTAACTGTTCCAGATACGAAATTCCTTCCGTTTCCATGGCCTTTGCAATATAGACAGCGTCTGCGTGCATCGCTTCTTTTGTCTGGTCGCTGTTATAATCCCCTACAAAAGCAACCAGAATGAGAGTGGATGCGATTAAAATTAACAGCGATACATTGAATATCGCACGAAAAATTCTTTTTGTCATGGATTGCCTCCAATCTTATACCCAATACCTCGTATGGTTTCAATGTATGTACCGCAATCACCTAATTTTTGCCGCAATGTCCGAATATGCACATCCACGGTTCGGTTTTCCCCATCGAAATCATATCCCCAGATCTGATTGAGAAGTTGATCTCTTGTTAAAACCATGCCCTTGTTTTCCAACAGATAACAAAGCATATCAAACTCTTTTTTTGTCAGTGTAACAGCTTCTCCTTTTACAAAAACTTCATGGCGTTTTCTGTTTACGGTCAAATCGCCAATGACATATCTGCTTTCCTGGGCAGGACGCAGATCTTCTGTTCTGCGCAGCAATGCTTTCACCCTTGCCAGCAGTTCCATCATGCCAAAGGGTTTGGATACATAGTCGTCTGCGCCGCTTTCCAGCCCCATGACTTTGTCATACTCACTGCCTTTTGCTGTCAGCATAATCACAGGAAGTTTTTTTGTATCCTTTCTTTGCCGCAGTTTCTGCAAAATCTGTATGCCATCTTCTTCCGGCAGCATAATATCCAGCAACACCAGATCTGGTTTGCGCTTTTCCAACGCCTCCCAAAACAGAGAAGGTCTATCAAATCCCTCTGCCTCCAGTCCGGCTGTATTGAATGTGTATGCCACCAATTCCCGAATGCTGTTATCATCTTCAACCAGATAAATCATTTACAGCCTCACTCCTTACATCAGAGAATTTTCATTGATCATCAACTGAAATTTCAATCCCAGTTTTTTTGCTGCTTTTCTGCACAGTGTCATACGTTCCAGAAAAATTTCAAAGTAGTCCATAACGGAACTGTAATGGGTATCAACAGTCAATTTCAGTTTGATGAGCGTATGGGCTTCATTGATTTTCAAGACAGATTTTTCTACGGAATAATTTACTCTGTCATGGATATCAAAGGTTGATTTTTCCTGATTGCGTACACGGGTTCTGCGTACATCCGATTTATCTGCCAAAATCAGCGCTGCGGCAATGGCGTTGACAGGCACACCATGACCTTCATCATGGTTCCCAATGGCTGTCACCACCGTCGCAATATCTTCTGCCGGCATACCCAGTTTATCCAGAATACGGAATGCCATAACAGCACCGCTTTGGGAGTGGTCTACACGATTGACCACGTTGCCGATGTCGTGCATGAATCCGGCAATCCGCGCCAATTCCACTTCGTGTTCTGAATATCCCAGTGTTTCCAGAATATACTTTGCTGTTTCTGCCACTCTTGTCACATGGGCAAAGGAATGTTCCGTAAAGCCCAGTGCTGCCAGAGACTCGTCCGCACACTGAATGTAAGTGCGAATATCCGCGTTATTTTTGATATCCTCAAATGTAATCATATTTATTCACCATCCATTTCTCCATGGATGCCTGTAATGGAATATTCAACCCATTCTGCGATGTTGGTAGCATGGTCTGCAACTCTTTCCAGATATTTCGCGATCATCAGCAGATCAATATAAACTTCGCCGTTTGTACCATCTTTTGCAATCTGCTCGATAATTTCACCGCGGATTTTGGAAAACAGATTATCCACAACATCATCATAAGCAATAACGCTGTGTGCCAGTTCCAAATCACCTTTTACGAAAGAGTCTACACTCTGTGTAACCATCTTCACAGCTTCTTCGGACATGGAACAAATATGCAGAGAACTGGACATTTCCAGCTGTTTATCATGCATCTGATCTGTCAGTTCCACAATATCTGCTGCCTGATCGCCGATTCTTTCCATATCGGAAATCATTTTCAGTGCAGAAGAAATGGTTCTCAAGTCTCTCGCAACGGGCTGCTGCTGAAGCAGCAGACGCATACACAAAGCCTCAATATCTCTTTCTTTTCGGTCAATTTCACCGTCTTTTTCCAACACAACAGGTACCAAGCTGCGATCCCGATCAAAAAGGGATTTCAATGCCAATGTAATGGCTTCCTCACACAAAGCACCCATGGTAATCAGTTCTACATGCAGCTGTTCCAGCTGTTCATCAAATCTTGTACGCATATCAACCAAACCTCCCCGTAATATAGTCTTCAGTACGTTTGTCCTTAGGCATGGAGAAGATCTGTTCTGTATCTCCATACTCAACAACTTCACCCAGCAGGAAAAACGCCGTTTTATCAGAAATACGGGCAGCCTGCTGCATATTATGTGTTACCATAATGATAGTGTACTCTTTTTTCAATTCCACCGCAAGTTCTTCGATACGGGAAGTGGAAATAGGATCAAGGGCAGATGTGGGCTCGTCCATGAGCAGAACTTCCGGCTGAACAGCCAAAGCTCTTGCGATGCAAAGACGCTGCTGCTGACCACCACTCATACCCAGCGCGTTTTTCTTCAGACGATCTTTTACTTCATCCCAAATGGCTGCGTCACGCAGTGCTTTTTCTACAATCTCATCCAGTTTCACTTTAGAACGGATGCCGTGTGTTCTGGGGCCATAAGCGACATTATCATAAATGCTCATAGGGAAGGGATTGGGTTTCTGGAAAACCATACCTACACGTTTGCGCAGGTGGTTCAGATCCATGCTGCCATAAATGTCTTCCCCATCCAGCAACACTTTTCCTGTGATGCGGCAGCCTTCTACCAAGTCATTCATTCTGTTCAGGGATTTCAGCAGTGTCGACTTACCACAGCCGGAAGGCCCGATAAATGCTGTGATATCCCCTTCTGTAATATTCAAATTGATGTTTTTCAAGGCTTTGAAATCGCCATAAAACAAATCCAGATTGGAAATTTCAAATTTATTCATACTCAATCTTTCACTCCTACCTTTTTCGCAATCAATCCAGACAAAGCATTGATACCGATAACAACTACAAGCAGTACGACCGCTGTTGCATACGCCTGATCCATGTACAGACCTTCATTCAGCAGTGCGTACATATGAACTGCCAGTGTACGGCCGGAGGACATGAGACCATCCGCAACCTTTGTGGCTGTACCTGCGGGATACAGCAGTGCAGCTGTTTCACCGACGATTCTGCCGACTGCCAGGATGACACCTGCCAGAATCCCAGGAATCGCAGAAGGAAGTACAATACGGAATACGGTACGCAGCTTGCCTGCACCCAGACCGAAACTGCCTTCACGATACAAGTCAGGCACCGCAATGAGGGCTTCTTCTGTTGTACGCATAATCAAAGGCAAAATCATGATTGCCAGTGTCAGCGCACCACCCAGAATGGTATAGCTCCATTCCAGGAAGATATTAAAGAACAGATAACCAAACAAACCATATACAATGGAAGGAATACCTGACAGTGTTTCTGTTGTAATACGCACAATGGAAACTAGCTTATTCCCACGTTTTGCATATTCTACCAGGTAAATGGCGGAGCAAATACCTACTGGCAGTGCAAACAGCAAAGATAATGCTGTAATAATCAGTGTATTGATGATTGCCGGCATCATAGAAACGTTCTCAGTTGTATATTCCCATTCAAAAAGTTCAGGACTCAGATTGGGAATCCCTTTAATCAGAATATAAGCAATCAGTGCAATCAATACGGTTAATGTAATCACCGCTGAAATCACAACCAGTAAAAACAGGATTGCGGAAAGCGGATGTTTGCGATAGCTTTTCAGTCTCTGTAAAGCTGATTCTTTATTTATTGCTTCCATCAATGATTCCTCCTTTTCAATGCGGAGAAGGACAAGTTAATAATCAAAATGAATACGAACAGGACTACGCCGGTACCCAACAGTGCCTCTCGATGCAGGTCTGTTGCGTAACCCATTTCCATTACGATATTTGCTGTCAATGTACGTACGCCGCTGAAGATGCTCTTTGGCATTACCGTGTTGTTGCTGGCAACCATGATAACCGCCATGGTTTCCCCAATGGCACGGCCAACACCCAAGATAACACCTGCCAAAATCCCCTGTTTTGCCGCAGGCATAACTGCGAAGAATACGCTTCTTTCATGGGTTGCACCCAGTGCCAGAGAGCCTTCGTAGTAGGAATTAGGCACCGCGCGAATGGCGGATTCAGAAACGCCGATAACCGTGGGCAGGATCATAATACCCAGCAAAATGGAGGCAGTCAAGATACCTTTACCATTTGTACCTGTCAAGTCCTGCATGATAGGTACGATTACAACCAGACCAAAGAAACCATATACAATGGAAGGAATCCCCGCAAGCAGAGAAACCGCTGGCTTTACAATTTTATATAATTTATCAGGACAGAATCTTGCAAGAAAAATAGCACACAGAATCCCCATAGGAACACCGATGATAACCGCTCCGGCTGTAACATAAATACTGCCGATGATCATGGGGAAAATTCCATAGATGTTATTGGAGGGTTTCCATGTTTGACCAAACAGGAACTCCGTTATACCGATTTTATGAATTGCAGGCACACCATTGGCAAACAGGAAGATACAGATCAGTGCGACTGCCAGAATGGACATGCACGCTGCCAACAGGAAAACAACTTTCATTACGCCTTCTTTCATTGGTATTTCTCCTCTCCTTTCCTCTTTTCAAAAGTTATGCCGAAAGGATTCTCTTTCGGCATAACACATTCCTTCTCTTTTCACTTTTTCTTTTGTTGATTAAGCAACTTCAGACCAATCTGTTGTTGCACCTGTGAAGATTGCTTTTACTGTATCGCTTGTCATATCGCTTACTGTGTTTTCCTGGTTTACGATCACTGCAATACCATCCATTGCGATAACTGTGGGCTGCAAACCATTTGCCAGTTCGCTGTCTTTCAGTTCTCTAGAAGCCATACCGATATCACATGTACCTTCTGCTACGGAAGTCATACCTGTTGTGGAGTCGTTCTGCTGTACTTCGATTGTTACATCGGGGTTCAGAGCAATGTATGCTTCTTTCAGTTTTTCCATAACGGGTGTGATGGAAGAAGAACCTACAACAACGATTTTGCCGCTCATGCCGGATGCTGTGTAAGCGCCTGCGCTGCCCTGGCTGATGCAATCGTTTTCTTCAACAACTGCCTGACCTTCGTCACTCATGATGAATGTGATAAAGTCGCTTGCTACTTCAGAAACATCTGCTTTTGTTGCGATGTTGAAAGGACGAGCTACTTTGTAAGTACCGTTTTTGATGTTTTCTGCTGTTGCTTCAGCGCCATCAATTTTCAGTGCTTTTACGCTGTCATCCAAAGAACCCAGGGAGATGTAACCGATTGCGTTGGGGTTGCCTGCTACGGTTGTCATCATAACAGCTGTGCTGTTTGTGATTTCCGCCATTTCTGTTGTCATATCAACTTTTTCGCCTGCATCATTTTTTTCTTCGATGCCGAAAAGTTCAATAAAAGCACCTCTTGTACCGGAACCATCTTCTCTGGAAACTACGGAAATGGCACCGCTTGTTGCAGCTGCATCGCCGCCTTCTGCTGTTTCCTCACTACCACCGCCGCAGCCTGTCAGTGCTGCCACAGACATCATCATTGCCAAACCAAGTGCTAAAAATTTCTTCATAATATTTTTCTCTCCTTTTGTTTCTTCTTTCCTTGTTTGCAAATTCATAATACAGTTCTTACGTTAAATCAAATATCTTGTTTATGTTAAATCTATGTTAAATGCCAAGTTTTATTCCTGTGAAAAAGTTGACTTTGTTACCACGATATGGTAGCATAAAGCAGCAAATTCAGGTTTTTATGGGAGAGTTTTACAAAACCATTCCAAAAAAACCAAATCTATTTTTTTCTCAGAATTAACGTAAACGCATCGGATGATTCCAGAGGATATCAAGGTTTTCTTTCACTTTATAAAAAGAAGAAATGGGATTTTTATCCTAATGTAAAATATTTTACAAAAGTAAGGGGGTTCTTTTTTCTTATGTTAAATAACAGAAGTACACGGGGAGCGCTTCTTTGTATATTCAGCGCAAGCTTATGGGGGTTCACTGGCACAGTGGGACAATTTCTCTTTCAGGAAATGGGCGTTTCCTCTAAATGGCTGGCCTCTAATCGTATGTTCGCAGCGGGGATTTTACTTTTACTTTACATTTATTGGCGCAGAGGAAAAGAAATCTTCAGCATTTGGAAAAACAAAAAAGATGCGAAGGACATGTTATTGTTCAGTTTGATCGGGATGTTATTCACACAGTATGGTTATTTTCTTGCCATTGGACATTCCAACGCCGCTACGGCAACAGTCCTGCAGTATCTTGCCCCTGTTATAATCGTTATTTACATTTCCATACGCTATCATAAAATGCCTTCCTTTTTCGAATTCTTTGCTGTGCTTTGTGCACTGCTCGGAACATTCTTACTGGCAACCCACGGAAATGTAAAAAGCCTTACTATTTCTCCATTGGCATTGTTTTGGGGATTGGTTTCTGCTATTGCTCTGGCTTTTTATACAGCCTTTCCCAAAAGACTGCTGCAAAAATACGATACTATACTGCTTATTGCCTGGGGGATGTTTATCGGAGGCTTCTGCACCAACTTTGTTGCACCGTTCTGGTGCTTTGAAGGTGTCTTAAATCCAGTCTCCATTGGCTGCATCTTATTTGTTATATTCTTTGGTGCCATGTTGCCCTACTTAACATTTCTGTATGGCGTAAAATATATTGGCCCTACCAAATCCAGTCTGCTGGCTTCCGTAGAACCCCTTTCCTCCACAGTAGCCTCTGTTCTTTGGCTCCATACGCATTTGGAGTGGATCGACTACATAGGAATTGGCTGCATCATCGCAACGGTATTCCTTCTTTCTATTCAGCCAAAGAAAAAAGAACAAACAGCCGTTCAATAAAAAAAGCCTGAAATTCTTAAATAAGAATTTCAGGCTTTTCCATTATTCCATCAATTATTTATAGCGATGCAGAACATGGTCTACGATACCAACAATCTTTCCGCCTTCCAGATATACACGAGGCACTCTCTTTGTGATTACACAAGTTAATTCATAGTTGATGGTATGCAGTTTATTTGCCAGTTCTTCGATAGGAAGCACTTCGTCGCCCTGTTTACCGAATACAACTACTTCATCACCCATTTTTACATCGGGAATATCTGTTACGTCCAGCATACACTGGTCCATGCAGATTCTGCCTACAACAGGAGCAAATTTGCCGTTTACCAGCATTCTTGCATCGTTGGACAGGTTTCTGTTATAACCATCTGCATAACCAATAGGTACTGTTGCGATCACTCTATCTGTTTCTGCTGTATAAGTTCTGCCGTAAGACAGCTGAGAACCTGCTGGAACATGTTTTACCAGACCGATCGTTGTTTTCAATGTCATCAAAGGTTTCAGATCAATTCTGCCTTCGCATTCATCAGAAGGAAGCATACCGTATGTAATGATACCGGAACGGCACATATCCAGATGTTTTTCAGGATAAGAAATGATGGTAGCACTGTTTGCACAATGACGCAGACCAATATCTACGCCTGCTTCTTTCAGTGCGTCTGTCATTTTCATGAAACGATGGAACTGCATATCTGTAAACGCAGGGTTATCGCCCTGATATGCATCTGCAACAGCGTGGTGGGTAAAGATACCTGTAATATGGATATTGGGCATTTTGCTCACTTCAATGATTTCTTTCAGGGATTCTTCGAAATTTTCATCGTCTGTCTGGAAACCAACGCGTGTCATACCTGTATCCAGTTTGATATGACCATCTACAACAACACCAGCTTTTTCTGCCGCTGCCTGAAGGGCTTTGCAGTATTCCATGCCGATCAGCGCCTGTGTGATCTTCTGTTCTGCAAGAATATTTGCACAGTCAACAGGAGTATATCCTAAAATAAGAATGGGCTTTGTAATGCCTTCTGTACGCAGGCTCATACCTTCTTCGATATTAGAAACACCAAACCAGTCAAAACCTGCCGCGTCCAGTTTACGAGCTATAAAACCATCGCCATGACCATAGCAATCGGCTTTGACGATACCCATAACTTTCTGACCATCTTTCATTTTTGCTTTGATGCTTTTGATATTATAATCCAGCGCATCCAAGTCAATTTCTGCCCAAGTTCTTCTAATAAAATCCATCTTCATACGCTTCCTTTCTGAATTGTCTGTTAAACAAAGACAAACGTTTTTGTTTTAGCATGTACATTATAACATACAATGATTTTTTTTGCAATAATGGACTAAATTATTTGTTGATGTATGACAACTTTTAGGCAAAATTAACAGAAAATTAACTTACGCAAGGTAAAAACGTGAGAACAGCTCAAAGACACTTTGCAGGCCTTCGTCCACATCTGCCACATGGTCTGCATCCCCTACAACGGCATAAGAAAGTCTTTCATCCATCAAAGCCATAGCGATTTCACCAGCAGAAACAGGCTCAGAACCACACGCCAGAATCAGATGATCTGCCGTCACAAAAAATGGCTGACTACCAATGGAAATCATAACCTTTTTACCATCAAAAGCAGTCACTTTTGTATCACACATAGTCTGAACGCCCGCTTGCTTCAAACCGTTGAGCAAAGGTCTTGCCATAGCCCCCAATTCCGTTCCCATACGACTGTTTTCTTCCAAAATCTTGATTTTCGCTTCAGGCAGTTTTTCCACCAAAAACTCTGCTACTTCCAAACCTAAAGAGCTACCGCCTACAATGACGATCTGCCCTTCTCCATAAGGTTTCAGTGCTTCTGCGTCCATTCGCAACACATCCTGTGCCAACGCATAAGTCGTGGTATCCAGACCTTCTATTTGAGGAATCACAGGCTCACTTCCCATTGCCAACACTGTGAGATATGGTTTCTTTTCCATAACAAAATCCACATCGGCTTCTTTTCCAAGAATGATATTCACACCCAATTCCTTTAGCGTATGTTCCAGATAAGAAACGAAAGTACCTATTTCTTCTTTTCTAGGAGGCAGTTTTGCTAAATTCAGCTGACCGCCCAGCTGATCTTCCTTACAAACCAAAGTTGTCAAGAAGCCACGTTCTGCCGACTTTTTCGCTGCATACATCCCTGCGGGGCCGCCGCCAATGACAATGACTTCTTTCCTGGTAGCAATTTTCCGACGCTGATTTTCCATATATTCATTGCCTGCTTCGGGACAGAAAGCGCAGTGCAGTTCTTTTCCCTTCAAAACATCCATAATACAGTGATTGCAAGCCTGGCAAGGATTAAACATTTCCTGTTTCTGCAATTTTTCCACATAATGAGCATCTGCCAGAAAAGCTCTTGCGGAACCAACAAAGTCGCACATACCTTCTTCCAAAATCCGTTCTGCTGTTTCTGCGTCCTGAATACGGTTGCATGCAATGACAGGCACAGAAGTATATTTTTTCACAGCTCCTGCCAAAGGTGCATAAGCCCCTTTGGATACATAGAAGGAAATCTGTTCCACAGGGGATTCATGCCAACCACCTGTTACTGTAATGGCATCAATGAATCCTTCTTGTTCCGCTTTTCTGCAAAAAACAATGGTATCTGTCAGTTCATAACCGCCATCCAACATCTGGGCTCCAGAAACTTTTATCAAAACGGGATAATCTCCAACAGATTCTCTCACAGCCTGCAAAACTTCCAAAGGATACGTCATTCCTTTGTCTTCTCCCATGCCATATTTATCTGTTCGCAAATTGGTGATAGGTGACAGAAATTCAGAAAGCAAATATCCTGCGGAAGCACTGATTTCCACTGCATCTACGCCATTCTCTTTACAAAAAGCCGCTGCTTTTGCAAAATCCACTTTTGTTTGCAGCAAATCTTCCTCTGTCATTTCCAGAGGTTCTTCACGGAAAATGGGTGAAGCCACCGGAGATGGTGCCAGAAGCGGCTTTTCTCCATGATTTTTTCGACTTTCGTTTCTGCCGCAATGGAATAACTGCACAATCAACTTACAATCATACTGGTGCAGACGTTCAGCCAATGTTTGCAGACTATTTCCATCTAATGTGTCTGCATGATACATACCTTTCAATGCGCCTGCATCATTTACACCCAAAACCATGGTGACTGCTGCTGCACCGCCCTTTGCGCGTTCTTCGTAAAAAGCATATTCTCGTTCTGTCAATGCATCGCCTTCGGCGAAACCTGTATGCATAGCCAGCATGATCCAGCGATTTTTCAATTCCAAATTTCTAATTTTAGCGGATGAAAACTGCATTTCAAATCCTCCTTTATCCATAAAAAATTCATACCATTCTTTTCTTTTCAGCATACCACAGAACACTCCTTTTTACCATAAAAAAAGGAACTCTCTTACGAGAGTTCCTTGTGTTCCATTATGCAGAAATAAAGGAATTAGCAGCTTTCTTTCATTTCTTTCAGACCCATCAAACCTTCTGCAAACAGTTTTGCATCCATCAGTTTGATTTCGCCGTTAGCATCTCTGTCAACGATGGGTTCGAAATCCATCATATCCAGGATCTGTGTCTGCAGGTCGATACCAGGAGCGATTTCTGTCAGGTGCATACCATCTTCTTTCAGCTGGAATACGCATCTTTCTGTGATGTACATAACTTCCTGTTTGTTCTGCAGAGCGATATCGCCGTTGAATGTGATCTGTTCAACGTCTTTCAGGAATTTTTTCTGTTTACCTTCCTGAGCGATAATTACTTTACCATCTTCAACTTTTACTTTCAGGCCGCCGGCTGTGAAAGTACCGCAGAAGAATACTTTGTGTGTGTTCTGAGTGATGTTGATGAAGCCGCCGCAACCAGCGATTCTAGGACCGAATCTGGAAACGTTGATGTTACCATGGCCATCACATTCTGCCAGACCCAGGTAGCACAGATCCAGACCGCCGCCATCATAGAAGTCGAACTGATAACCCTGATCCAGCAGAGCGTCTGCGTTGTAAGCAGAACCGAATCTGATGCCGCCAGCGGGAACGCCGCCAACAGCGCCGCCTTCTACTGTCAGTGTCATGAAGTCGCCGATACCTTCTTCGTTAGCAACAGATGCAACATATTCAGGAGCACCTACGCCCAGGTTAACTGCAACGTCTTTTTCCAGTTCCATTGCACCACGACGACCAATGATCTTTTTAGCGCTCAGAGGCAGGGGTTCGGGAGCAACGTCAGGCATACGTTTTTCACCGGACAGAGTAGGATCGTATTCGCAATCCAGTGTCTGCTGATGATCTGCGGAGTCAGCTACTACTACGTAGTCAACATAGATACCAGGAACTTTAACCAGTCTAGGATCCAGAGTACCAGCTTTCACAACTCTTTCTACCTGAACGATAACGATACCGCCGCTGTTTTTAACAGCCTGGCATACGGATGTACCTTCCAGAGGAGATACTTCTTTTTCGAAGGAGATGTTACCGCTTTCGTCTGCATATGTACCTCTGATCATAGCTACATGAATAGGGAATGCAGGGTAGAACAGGTAATCCTGACCTTTGATGTTAACCAGTTCGATGATATCTTCTTTTGTGATATCGTTTACTTTACCGCCGCCATTTCTGGGGTCGATGAAAGTACCCAGACCAACTTTTGTGAAAGTACCGGGTTTATGAGCAGCGATATCTCTGAACAGGTGGCACAGAGCACCCTGAGATACGTTGTAAGCTTCCATTTTGTTTTCCAGAGCCATTTTTACCAGAGCGGGAACTGTTGCCCAGTGACCTGCGATATATCTTTTCAGCATGCCTTCGTGAGCATAGTGTTCAGCGCCACGGCCGTCTTTGTTACCCTGAGAACCGCAGTATACATATGTCAGGTTGTTGGGTTCGCCTGTTTCCAGGAATCTTTTTTCAACTGCTTTGTTCAGTGCTTCAGGAATAGCACTTGCAACGAAACCGCTGGTAGTAATGGTATCACCATTTTTTACAAGTTTAGCTGCTTCATCAGCAGTAATAATTTTAACTTTTCTCATCGTTAAAATCCTCCTAAATCTCTTTTGCATAATTCTAAGACACTGGGGCAGACCACTGCCCCAGTGTCAAAGGGTTCAAATTACTTATTTTTTTCGAAATCGATGTAAATTACATCATTTCAACGAAGGACTGCAGTCTTGTCTTAACCTGTTCGAAGGATGTAACTTCCTGATCAACTTCGATCATCAGGTTCTTAACGCCTCTTTCTTCGAATTCTCTGTACATTACAGGGTAATCCCATTCTTCGGGATCACAGAATTTCATCTGAGCGATGATAACTGCGTCTGCGCCTGTCTGAGCCATTTTGTTCATCAGCATTTTGCCACGGCCTTTTTTGGTGTCTGTTGCAACGGAGCAACCATACATCTGCTGCCATGCTTTAGCCATTCTGTACAGAGGGCCTTCTTCGCCATCCAGAATGTCTACACGGATCTGTCTGGATTCCTGAGCCAGGTCGTCATCTACGATAGCCAGGCCGAATTCGTTGAAGATGTCAAGCAGTTCGTTGGGTTCCAGCAGGATACCAGCAACGATAACTTTTTTACCTGTCCAAGGCTGAACGGGCATAGCTTTTACTTCAGCGATCAGTTCTTTAACCAGTTCTGTGTGTTTTTCTTTCAGCATGAACTGTCTAGCTTTGAATACAGCGTGACGGCTAACAGCATCGATTACCTGAGGGTATTCAGCTGCCACTTTAACGAATTCACGCATAACCTGTCTGTTTTCGTTGTAGATAGCGATGGATCTTTCCAGAGCTGCGTTTGTGATTGTAACGCCCAGGTAGTGTTCCAGCTGAGCTTTAACCAGTTCGTATTCTTTTACCAGGAATGTGTTAGCTGCTTCCAGGCCTCTGTTCTGAGGATGTGTGAATACGATAACAGGGGATGTGCCTTTCCATTTCTGGCTCAGGCATTTCAGAGTGTCACAAGGTACGGAGAACAGTACAGCTGCCAGGTCATCATAAGCACCTTCGCACTGCAGTTCCATAACCTGCTGCATAATGGAACAAGCAAAAGGAGGCAGATATGTACGAGCTTTGGAAATTGTTTTGCCCTGTGCGCCCCAGATACCCATAGGCAGGTAGCCTGTTGCATGAACCATTTCTTCAGGAGCGTAGATAGGCATGATACCTACAGCACCTTTACCGGTTTCTGCTTTATAGTCATCCATTGCTTTTTTGGGATTTGCTGCAATGTCTTTCAATTGAGATAAGATAGCTTCAACTTTACTCATTGTTTTCTCCTCCTTATTCTGCTGCTACGTTTGCTTCCATCATTTCAACCAGAGCCTGAACACGAGTTTCATACTGTGCAGGAGAGTATACACGAGGGTCTGTCTGGTCGCCGTCAAAGCTTACATAAGGCAAGCCGTTCTTTTCTTTGATGATTTCAGCTGTTTCTACGTTCAGGAAGCTCATCAGTTTGCAGCTTCTGTTCAGATGGTAAACAACACCGTCAACTTTACCATGTTCCATGATATCCATCAGTACAGCTGCTTTGTTGCTCAGGCATGTATTGATATATGTTCTTGTGTAAGCTTCTGCCATGGAGTGCAGGGATTCATCGTTTGCATCATATGTCAGATCCCAGATTGCAGGGTAAGCGGAACCTGTCATGATTGTACCCATGTTTTTCAGAGTCTTGAATGTGTGACCCAGGTGAGGCCATACAGCGATACCTTCCCACTGGATACGTGTTTTTTCTGCGCCTTTGAATGCGTAGATACCAGCTTTCAGGTTTTCTTCCAGTTCGTCTGCGAAAGCTTTGAATGTGATTTCAGAGTAGTCCAGAGAACGAGCTGCAACGATCAGAGCCATGTAGTTGAACAGGTCGAAACCATTCAGAGGAGAGGGTTTATATTTTGTGAAGTCAGCGATTCTGTTCCACTGATATACGGAACGCTGTGTCTGTGCTTTTACTTCCTGGAATTTTTTCCAATCGAAAGGTCTGCCGCAGATTACTTCCAGCTGAGAAATAGCATTTCTGAATTCGTCAGCGATATATGCTTTTGCATATTCAGGAATAGGCATTGTGTGGTTGAAAGGTACGTCGATTACGATGCAGGGAATATCCAGTTCTACTGCAAGGTTTTCATACCATTTCAGCAGTGTGTTACAAATGTTGTTACATGTGATAACCAGGTCGGGCAGAGGAACTCTAGCTGCGGGAGAGTTAACCAGAACTTCAGGTTCTACACCTGTGATTGCAGCTTCTTTCAAGCATTCCATGTAACCCATGTTTACTCTACCATAAGAACAGCAGTCGATGTTGTAGCCTTTTCTTTCTGCTACATCCAGCATATCCATAGCGCCTTTTCTAGCACCGATACCAGCTGCATGTGTTTCGGGATAAACCATAGCGATGCCCATGGTTACGCAGAATTCCGGAGGAGCTACAGAAGCAGACCAACATACCAGGTCGCCTCTTTCTTTTGCTTCTCTAGCGTCCTGATCGGCTTTGTTCTGATAGTAGCCTAACAATTGTTTTGCTTTCATGCCTTGTGTTAAACTCATTCTAATCCCTCTTTCTTATTTTTTTTGAGCCGCTTCGTATGCAAACAGTGCTGCACCGAGCGCGCCTGTTGTTTGTGGGTTTGGAGCCACAATTACGTCTGTTTTCAATACGCTTGCAACCGCTCTTACAACGCCGGCATTCTGGGCAACGCCGCCAGTCATGACAACGTCTTTTTCCAGGCCGCCTCTGTAAGCAAGGCCACATGCTCTGCTGGCTACGGACAAATGAACGCCCTTGATGATGTTATTTCTGCTTACGCCGTTGGACAGCTGGGAAATAACTTCAGATTCCGCAAATACGGTACAGGTGCTGCTGATAGGAGCAGTATCTGTTGCCTGTGCGTCAAGGTCTGCCATTTGATCCAGTGTCGTTTCCAAAACTCTGGACATAACTTCCAGGAAACGACCTGTACCTGCTGCACATTTATCATTCATAAAAAACTGCCGAATGCCACCTTTGCTGTCCAGTCTGATTGCTTTCGCATCCTGACCGCCGATATCAATGATGGTGCGTGCAGTGGGTATCAAGTGATAAATACCTTTTGCATGGCAGCTGATTTCGCTGATCTGTTTGTCAGCGCCTTCAAAAGCGAATCTGCCATAGCCGGTTACAACCAAATAAGAGATGTCTTCTCTGGTCAGGCCGCTTACTTTGTAAGCCTGTTCCAAAGCTCTCTGGGGACCCGAAGAACCTGTTCCGACCTGAACAACTTCTGCGGCCACAACGTCTTTCCCATCTTTCAGGATAACAACCTTGGAAGAAGCGGAACCAACGTCAACACCCATTGTGTACATGTTTTGTCCTCCTTTGATCTATATATTTGACCATGCGATAAAAACAAAATGAAATGTAATTTTTTTGTCAACCATTGCTCTTCCCCGTTTTGATGAGCAACTTCATGATTGTGTTACCAATCACATTACAAAAAACCTATATTTACATATAAGTTTTCGTCGTTTTGCAATGCAGATGGCTTATTTCACTCCCTGCATTTGTCTTGATTATAACATCTTTACTTTTTGATTGCAACCATATTGTTAAAAATTTATTATATTTTTTCAAAAATCAAACAAAAAAACGACACACCTGCAAAAATGCTGGATTCTGTATACAATTTAGTTCTCTTTCCTATTTTTTCCTTCCACTTTTTGTAAAAATACGTGTGATTTTTTTAAAATCTTCTCTAATTTTTAGCAAAACAGCAGAGGAATCCTAACATTTTTCCGAATGATGGAAATGTCAGAGTGTATACACTTTCCATACAAAATTGCTTTGTATACGAATTATTTGTATTCCAAATCCTTCTAAAACACTAGAATTTGTTAAATTATCTGCAAAAATCAGCCTGTGCAAAAATCAGAATATGACCAATTCTTTCACAAAATAAAAAGCGAAAGCAACCGCAAAACGGCTTCTTTCGCTTTTTCCGCATTTATTTTTCTTTTTTCATTTGCGCAATTTCCCGCAGAAGTTCTTCTTCTGTTCGAATCACAAAAGGTGTGATCCCAAGACCCTCTGCTTTTTCCTCCAGCATCCGCAGGCACAGTTCGTAATAACCACCTTTCACATGCAGACGCTTTGCCATCTTTGGTAAAATTTCCTCATTGATCTCCCGCAGGTTCAACAGCTGCTTGCCATTGGCATTTTCCCACTGGAGCATTGCCCGCAGCATGGCATAGGCCTTTTCTTCGCTCCAATGTCTGTCGATATAATATTTTTCGCCTGCCAGACCATAAATCAACCTCATGCCATCAAAATACCCCAGCATCATATCCTTCTTTGTCTGTTCCCCGTCGAACTGGAGAATGCCGCCGAGTTTTTCCCTCGGTGCCACCACAGTAACGTTCACATCTTCAGGTATCTTCACCTTTTTTTCATATCCAACGCCAAAGATACGGATTACAATGATATTTTTATATCCTCTTTCCACCAAGCTATTCAAAGGCACTACATTTTTGATGCTGCCATCTGCGTAGAACTTTCCACTCAATGGCTCCTGTTTAAAGGCAGGAAAATAAGCACTTGCCAGCAGCATATCATGAAGTGTACCCTTTGGCAGCATTGCCGCTTCCAGATCCAATTCCTTTTTGTCCGTAAGAGAATATGTCACCAAATAGAATTTTACATCTGACTGACGAATTTTTTCCTCATCCACCACTTCTTCCAGCAGATTCCGCAATGGTTCTGCATCGAAGCCGCGATTTTTGATGACTTTCGCCATGTCCAGCAAAAAAGAAGGCCACTCATTCCAACGCATTTCTTTATCAAAAAACGCTTTCATCTGCGTATCATCTACATCAATGATTTGAGAAAACGTCAGATTTTCCCACAGATGCACCGCTTTGTCCAGATCACGCATCGCCATCAGCGCCCCATTCAAGGCGCCAACGGAAGAACCGGAAACAGCGCAGTATTTTACGCCTACTTCCTCAAAGGCCTGCCAGACACCAATTTCATAAGCACCTTTCGCACCGCCGCCTTCTAAAGCAATGGCATATTCTTTTGATAAATCCAGCTTGATTTCCATGGCTTCCCCCTTATTATGCCAATTTTTCCAATGCCACTTCCAAAACTTCTCCTGCAATGGGTGTTGCTTTTCCATAATCAGAATTTTCAATAACAACTGCTATGGAAACTTTTGGATCTTCTGCCGGCGCATAGCCTACAAACCAAGAATGGTCTTTGCCTGTGGCATTTTCTGCCGTACCTGTTTTACCGGCAACAGTCACACCACTGATCTGGGCTGCTGTACCGGTACCATGATCCACAACACCTACCAGCAAATCGTTGAGCTGACTCGTTTCTGTGGGCGAACAAATTTCCATGAGTTTTTCCGGCACAGTTGTATCACCGATTTCTCCATTTGCATACTGAATATGGTCAACAATATATGGACGCATCATAATGCCGTCATTTGCCACTGCAGAAATCATCATTGCCATATACAGAGGAGAAACGCTTGTTTTCCCCTGACCAATGGACGTTTCCACCAATTCGCTTTCTGAAGAATCTTTATTCAGTGACATCACGCTCTGACTGTGTGCCAACGCAAAACCATAATCAGAAAGAATGCCGCATTCCTTCATAACTTTGCTCAGGTTTTCTGCCCCGATTTTTTCCGCAAGGGCCGCAAAGTAACAGTTGCAGGATTCCGCCATGGCTTCTTCCATATCCACCGTGCCATGGGCTTTATTATTGTAGCAATGGATCACCTTATTTTCAAATTCTGCTTCGCCTCTGCAATCATAAGTAAAACTCTGCCAATCGGGCACACATTCCATTGCCGCAAGGGCAGTGATAATCTTAAATGTTGATCCGGGCGGATACAGCCCCTGGGTTGCACGGTTTACAAGGGGACTATCCTCATCTGTGGTCAGATAATCCCAATCACCGGAAACAGTATTGGGGTCAAAGTCAGGATATGCCTGCATCGCCAAAATACGTCCTGTTGAAGGTTCCATAACCACAACAGCACCTTTTGTACTGCCCAGCAAATCCCCAGCAGCACTTTGGATATCCATATCCAATGTCAGCACTACGTCATTGCCTTTAGGGTCTTTTCCTTCCATCAAACCAGACAAGCGCTGGAGCAGTTCTTGATGAACTGACATCAATTCAAAGTTATAAGCCGCTTCCACACCGGTTTTCCCTACACTACTATATCCCGTTACATGAGCAGCCATACGTCCTCTGGGATATTCCCGTAGATAACTGCCATCTTCCTGTAAAGTGCTGGTTGCCAACACTTCTCCGTTTCGATCCAGAATGTCACCCCTCTGGATGCCTTCCTCGTCGTTACGCAGACGGATATTATAGGAGTTACCGGATATTTCCGCACGATCTACAATCACTAACTTGCCCAGATATCCTAACAGCAGAAAAAAGCAAAGTGCCAGGAGCCAGAAGATCCGTCTGACGCTTTTTTTCATATTATTCATCGGCGTATCTCCTTTCCACATATTGCTGCTGCATAGGTTCTGCCGCAGCCTGGCTATGCTGTTCACAATATACGCAAACCCACTGCAAAATACCAAACATCATCAAGCTTACCAGTACAGAAGTACCGCCGTAGCTGACCAAAGGCAGTGTAACCCCAGTCAAAGGGATCAGTTTGATGACACCGCCGATGATGACAAATGCCTGAAAAGCAATCATGGCTGTAAAGCCTACTGCCAGCAAGCTGTAATATCTTCTGGTGCAGTCCAATGTGATACGGATTCCGCGATATAACAGCATAATAAAAATACAAATGATGCCAGCGCCAAAGAGTGCGCCGAATTCCTCGCAGATTGCCGCAAAAATACAGTCACTTTCCACAACGGGAATGCTGACAGGCATGCCTTTTGTCAAACCGCTGCCAAAAAGCCCGTAAGTGGTAATGGCAAACAAAGAAGTAACGATCTGATAACCGCCATGATCAATGTCCGCCCAAGGGTCACGCCATGCTGCCACACGAACCTGCACATGGGAAAACAGTTTATAAGCAATGGTAGCCGCAAAGCTGGCCGCCCCCATGCCCATCAAAAACAGTACTTCATTGGATGTAGCGATATACAGCATGGTCATAAATGTCATGAAGAAAATCAGGGCGCTGCCCAAATCTTTCTGGAGTACCAGCAAAATAACTACGCCGGCACTCAAACCGCCCGTGATGAGCAGTTCCCGCAGTTCCACACGTTTTCTGAAAACGCTGGCCAAATAGAATATAAATAGGAACTTTGCAATTTCAGAAGGCTGGAAACTAATGCTGCCAATTTCCAACCAGTTCTGGGAACCGCCGTGTTCCACACCAAAAATCTGTGTGAACAGCAGCAACCCATAACAAACAATAATGTATGCCCATTCAAAAATCTCAAATCTTGGAATCAGCCGCAAAATAGACGGCAACGCCAGCATACCTGCCAGACCAAGAGCCATCCATACCAGCTGTTTATGGGCCAATGCTGGATCTACTCTCTGAAGCATAATCAGGCTGACATCCATCAAAAACAGCATCCCCGTCCAGATCAAAGGACATCCTTCATAATAAAACCGATCCAGCAGCTGAATGGCTACCAGCAGAAATACCAACGATATTGCCCCGAAAAGCAATGCCTGCCAATCAAACAGATAAGTGTCCCGATTATACGACAAAATCAGGAACGCCGTTAAATGCATCAGCACAACCAATCTGCGCTGTACAGATACCGCCCGATAAGGGCTGCCCAGATAGCCACCCTGCTCGTACGCGATATACACAATAGCTTCCCACAGATACAGTCCGATGTAGATGACGAACAGGTACCTGCTCAGCATAATAATCAAATCAAACATATCCTCACTCCACTCCACGGAAGAAATGCCCTTTTGTACTGCCTTTTTCGCTCATCTGCTGCAAAAGAGCTCTTGTTTCCGCACTGCAATGCGCAGTGTCTTTTGTCATTTCGGCGTAAGCCCGAACAATGCGTTCTACCCTTGCCGGGCCTTCCTTTGTAAAGTTCAGACGAACGCTCCCCACTGCGTTATCCAGCACTTCATCATAAAACTTCAATGCAAACAGGGGTTTCCCATTCAAAATAGAACATACACAACGTTCACAGTCTGTCATCAGCGGGAATTTCTCACCCTTTCTGTCACGCAGGAAATACAAATCCTGATTCCAGCGTTTCTTACAGTACTGACCGCTGTGTTTTTCTCCAGCGAAATTCCCGATAGGGCACTGCTGTGTTGTCATCAAAGGCAGATAGCCATAAACCACCATTTCACAGGAACTGTCTGCCATTGCACGGATTTCCTGCAGATTATTTTCCACAGAAAGGCATACATTATCTGCCCCCTGTTCCTGCCAGAACAGCACCGCTTCCCGGTTTACCACATTCAGATTATAGTCTGCGGTAATTTTCTTGCCGGAATTTTTGACTGCGCCAAACTGCCCTGCGGAACGCACCAGGAAACCATCCAGATCGCTTTCCAGGAAACGCTGCAATCTGCTTTCGTCTTCAGGACGTTCCCGATCCACACGAGGCAGTGCCGCATAACATGCCACATCATAACGACGGCATTTCGCAATGACATCAGCCAGATGTTCTTCCAGCTCCATAGTGGATTCCACATAAATACGCTCCACGCCTTTTTGTTTCACAGCAGCATCCAGCTGTTCCAGATTGCTTACCAAAACATGCAGTTTCTTTTTCAGCAGACGAGGTTCCTTTGCCTGACGAGGCGCTTCTCCCCGCTCCATATTTTTCCGCTTTGTCTTTTTCAGCATTGCCTGTTCCAGAGCTTCTGCCGCATCACGACGGAGCTGGTTCAAATTGCTGATACCCACATAAATGTTTTCATCTGCCTGCACATCCAGGTCAGCCAGTGCAAAGGGTGTTGCCCCCATTTTCTCAATCTGCTGACGCAGTTTTTCCACAGCAGTGGGCTGGTTGCTGGCTTCCTGCACCATTTCTCCAGTCACATATACGCTGCTGCCCATATTATCCCATAACTGCAATGCCAGTGGTTCTCCTTTTCTGACCTTTAAAACGCCATAAATCGGCAGTTTTCTGGTTTCTTTTTCCCATGTTTTCTGCAAAGCATCATGGAGTGCCTTGCCATAGGTACGATAAACCACATCATTTTTCTCAATATCGCCTTCCAATGTCAGGGTGATTACTTCCCCTGCTTTGGAATGTTTGGTCACCTGACAACCTACATGAGGGCCTCGGCTAGTCCAAACCTCAATACCATCACCTGGAACCAGAGACTCTCTGGTACGAATAACCACTTTTTTATGCTGTGGCAGATATTTATCCACAATCCCTACTTTTAACCCCCAAGTTTTGGGACGTTCCACACTCATCATGTCCAGACCGCCGCGGGAAGTATAGTAACCTTCTGTAAAACCTCCACGGTTGAACAGCTGGGTCAGCTCTTTCATATCATCCAAAGAAACTTCATAATGTTCTGGATCTTCAAAATACATGTCAATATATTTTCGATAAATCCGTGTGACCCCTGCCACATATTCCGGATTTTTCATACGGCCTTCAATTTTCAAGGAAGCAATGCCTGCTTCGATAAGCTCCGGCAAAATAGAAACAGTCGCAATATCTTTGGGTGAAAGCAAATGACCTTCCGCCACTTTATCATATCCACAGTAAAGGGTATACGGCAATCTGCATGTCTGGGCGCAACGTCCACGGTTACCGCTTCTGCCACCCAACATACTGCTCATGATACACTGACCGGAGTAACAAACACAAAGTGCGCCATGAACAAAGGTTTCCACTTCCGCACCAGTCTGTTCTGTAATATGACGGATTTCCGGCAAAGTCAGTTCTCTGCTCAAAACCACTTTGTCAAAGCCCTGTTCATACCAATAATTCACATCCGCCAAAGAATTGGATGTCATCTGTGTGCTGGCATGGAGAGGGAAATCAGGATAATGTTCCCGCACCAATTTTGCAGCCCCGGCATCCTGCATAATCAGCGCATCTACACCCATATGATGCAGTTTTCCAATAAACTGGATGAATTCCGGCAACTCTTTGTCTTTATAAACCGTATTTACAGTGACATATACCTTCACACCACGCAGATGACAGTAGTCACAAGCCTCTTCCAATTCTTCCAGAGAAAAATTTCCTGCGTATTGTCTGGCACTGAATAGTTTTCCACCTAAATAAACGGCATCACAGCCATTCTGTACAGCGGCCTTCAAACTTTCCATAGACCCTGCTGGTGCCAGCAGTTCCGGTTTTTTTCTAAAAGGCATATCTTTTCCCCTTTCTCTTTGAAACGAATGTATCTCTGTTTTTTCTTCAAATTTTTTGATGCAAAAGGAAAAATAGCAGTTTTTTTCTTTTTGCACCCGTCAAAAATCCCCTGCTATTTTGTCATATTTTATCTTTTTCTGGGACGTACTTTAGAGGTATGGAGCCCCTCATTTGCGGCTTCTTCTTCCGCCTGATATTCCTGCAGTTTCCGTTCCAGTCTTCTTTTGTCCCGTTCTAACTGTTCCAGCTGTTCCTGCAATTCAGCTGTCTTTGCTTTTTCTGACATGATTTGCAAGCGCAAATCTTCAATGCAGTCTTCCTGTTCCAATTGATGTTTGACTTCTTTAAAATAATCATTTGCCACATTGATGGAAGTCAAAATATAAGCCAAACTGCTGTCGATTGCCACAGCTTTTGAGTTCTTTCTGATCTCCATCATTTTCTGATCGATATATCCGGCAACCTGCATCATATGTTCTTCTGTTTCAGGCCCCATTAATGTAAAGGATTTCCCATCAATCGTAATTTTCACTTTATTATTCACAGCCATTTGCCTCCCCTCTTTCTTTTCGGTAAAACAAAATGAAACTTGTGTCTTATCCGGCATAGGCCCATTTGTATTCAGTTTATTATACCATAAATCACATAGGGAAGAAATCTTTTTTTATAAAAGAACCCCCGCACCGGGAAAACCCAATGCGGGGGTGATATGCACTTTCAGTTAACTGAAATTAGCAGTTTTCTTTTGCATAGTTGAAACCAAGTTCAAATGCTTTTTTGTTGTCGGGGATAAATTTAGCTTTGCCGCCTTCGAATACATGAGCGAATGTGTCGTCCATGCCATCAACTTTGATTGCGCCTGTTGCGCAAACAACTGCACCCAGCATTACCAGGTTAGCCAGTTTGGAACCGCCAAAAGCGTCTGTTGCAATTCTGTTTGCGGGAACTTCGTATACTTTAACGCCTTCTTTAACATCCAGATGATCTGTTGTGCACAGGTCAGCGTTAACAACCAAAGAACCGCCAGCTCTTACAACGTGTACAAATTTATCCAGGGAAGGCTGGTTCAGAGCTACTACACAGTCAGCGTCTTTTGTGATAACGGGAGAACCGATACCTTCATCGGAGATGATTACGTTTACGTTAGCAGTACCGCCACGCATTTCGGGGCCGTAAGAAGGACACCAAGATACTTCTTTGTTATCCAGCATACCGGAGTAAGCCATGATTTTACCCATCAGCAAAGAGCCCTGGCCACCGAAACCTGCAATGATAGAAGAAAATGTACTCATATTATTTGCCCTCCTCTGCTGTGATATCTTTGAATACGCCAAGAGGATAGTAAGGGATCATTTTTTCTCTTACGAATTCCATAGCTTTTACGGGTGTCAAGCCCCAGTTTGTAGGGCAGCTGGAAACAACTTCGATGAATGTGAAGCCCAGACCCTGTTTCTGAATTTCGAAAGCTTTTCTGATTGCTTTCTTAGCAGCTGTAACCTGTGCAGGTGTGGAAACACTTACTCTTTCGATGTAAGCGGGGCCTGTCAGTGTAGCCAGCATTTCGGAAACGCGCAGAGGGTTACCGTTGATCTTAGGATCACGACCAGCTTTTGCTGTTGTAGCTTTCATGCCGGGCAGTGTTGTAGGAGCCATCTGACCGCCTGTCATACCGTAAATACCGTTGTTGATGAATACTGTTGTGATTTTTTCGCCTCTAGCTGCTGCATGAACGATTTCACAAGTACCGATGGAAGCCAAGTCACCATCGCCCTGGTATGTCATAACGATTTTGTCAGGGTGAACTCTCTTGATACCTGTTGCTGTTGCGGGAGCACGACCGTGTGCACACTGAATAGCATCAAAGTTGAAGTAGTTGTTTGCAAATACAGCACAACCTACGGGTACGCAAGCGATTGCGTTTTCAACTTCGCCCATTTCTTCCAATACTTCTGCTACCAGTCTATGTACGATACCGTGTGCACAACCAGGACAATAATGCAATTTGACATCAGTTAACGCTTTTGTTTTTTCGAATACAACTGCCATTATTTGTCACCTCCCATAACTTCTTTACCGAATGCAACCACTTCGTCAACAGTAGGTACGTTACCGCCTGTTCTGCCGTGGAATGCTACTTTGTTTTTGTCGTTACATGCATAAGCAACATCGGGAACCATCTGACCCATGGACATTTCTACGTCCAGATATTTTTTGATCTGACCATTCCATTTATCGAAAGCTTTCTGAGGGAAAGGCCACAGTGTTTTAGGTCTGAGCATACCAACTTTGTAACCTTCAGCTCTCAGGTAACCGATAGCTGTTCTTACAACTCTGGATGCTGTACCATAGGAAACGAAAGCATATTCTGCATCATCCAGCAGATATTCTTCCCAAGCCTGTTCGTTAGCTTCAACTTTTTCATAAACTTCATAGTGTTCATGGTTCCAGTCTTCACAGTCGTCGGGATCGATAACCAGGTTTTTGATGTTGTGTCTTTCGCCTTTACCTTTACCTGTCAGAGCCCATGTTTTTTCAGGGATGCCTTCTCTGCGAACATAGTTGAATTCTACGGGTTCCATCATCTGACCGATCAGACCGTCTGCCAGAACGATTACAGGGATGCCGTACATATCAGCGATATCGAAAGCTTCCATAACCATGTTAACTGCTTCCTGAACGGATGCGGGTGCCAGTACTACGTTGTGGTAGTCACCGTTTGCGCCGCCTTTAACAGCCATGTTATAGTCAGCCTGACCTGGCTGAATTGTACCCAGACCCGGGCCCCCACGCATCATGTTGATGATAACTGCGGGCAGACCTGCGTTAGAGATATAACCGATACCTTCCTGTTTCAGTGCGATACCGGGAGAAGAAGAGCTGGTCAGAACACGTGCGCCTGCTGCTGCTGCGCCATAAACCATGTTAATCGCTGCTACTTCGGATTCTGCCTGAACAAATGTACCGCCTACTTTGGGCAGTTCACTGGATAAATATTCTGGTACTTCGCTCTGAGGAGTGATGGGATAACCGAAGAAATATCTGCAACCCGCCTCAATCGCTGCTTTACCAACTGCTTCGTTGCCTTTCATTAAAACTTTTGCCATTGATGTTCCTCCTCCCTTATTAGTCGAGCTTTTCTACTGTGATTGCGCAGTCAGGGCACATTTTCGCGCAGCTTGTGCAAGCGATACAGTCTTCGCTCACCATTTCTGCGGGATTGTAACCTGCGGGATTGATTTTTGTTGTCGAAAGAGCCAGTACGTTCTTAGGACAAACAGAAACACAAAGACCGCAACCTTTACAGATCACTTCATCAATTGTTACTCTACCTTTTGCCATTCAAAATACACCTCCATAAATATTTGAATTTACATCCAGGTTTTCCGCATATTAAACTTCATAGGGAACAATTCCCCTGCAAGCCCTTCCGGTACGCCTTCTGTCAAAAGTTCTTCAACATAAGTTACGTACTTTACAGGGACGCCTGTACGTTTGGTTACTTCTCTCAATATCGCATCTCCTTCAACGAGACACTGCGCTGTTGTTTCGCGAACCAGATTTGTGTTATTGATGAAGCCAGTCACTTTCAATCCCGAAGCATACTCCAGATTTTCCATCTGTTCGATCACACCTTCCGGTGTAGAGGTATTGGGACGATATGTATTGACTACCATAAAAAAGTCTGTTTCCTCCGGATGCAGAAGGGGTTTCATTCTGCCCAGAACCAGGGTGCCAACATCGTTGCCGCCCAGGTCAACCACATACTGGAATTCTTTGTTTGTAACAGGCATTGTCATCGCACCGGAAACAGCAGGCACGTCAGCGCCGGCTCCTTCGATATTGGATGCGATAACCATGATTCCCTTCTCTTCCAGTTCTTCCTTCTTTTCACGGGAGCGGAAATAAACATTTACGATATCCAAATCGGCAATGGCTACTTTTCCTTCGGTCTGTTCCCGAAGAGCAGTCACATAATTGACTGCGAATTCTGTTTTGCCACTACCGTAGTGACCTGTGATAATACGGATTCTTTTGTCATTAGAAACCATTTTCTCCACCTCAACTTTTCGATAATGCATATAGAATAAACGACATATTTTTTAGTCATTTTTTATAATTTATAAAATCAAATGGATTAAATGCATAATTTGAATGTTTCATTTTTTCAAACTTTATGCAAAACTCCCCGATTCCTTCTGCTTTATGTATACATAATAACACACTTCTTTCCAGTTTGCAAGAAATTTAACATTTTTTTGGGGAAGCATCGAAAAAAAAACATAAAACCCTAGAAAAATGTTCCGTAATATAAGGCAATTTCCTATCTGTTTTCTTTGCATATTTGTAAACTATTTATATTTTTTCTCAAAAAGATATATTTTATTTATACCTTTTGCCACTTTGTCTTACATCGCATTTGTTTTTCAGCTTTTTCGAACAATAGCCGCAAACGTAGAAAACCTCACCTTTTTTCTCTGCCTCAACAGGAAAAAAGGTGAGGTTTTAAACTTGGTTTATAAACTTGTCTTACAATATTACATTAGATATTATACAGCAATTCTCCGTATGTGGGGAAAGGCCATACATCTTCATCCACCAGCATTTCCAGTGCGTCTGCGGGAACGCGCAGTGCCTGCATAGCTTCGAACACATAGTCACGGCAGAATACAGCCTGAGAGCGGCTGCTGCCTTTGAGCAGCTGTGCCTGCTCTGCCACTTCTTCCAAATGCTTCAGCGCCTTATGGAACTGGGCGATATTTTCATTGATTTCCTGAAGCAGTTCTTCCGCAACAGAAGTATCTCCGCCTACGGATTTGATGGCTGCCAAGGACTGTGCCACACTGCCTGCATATTTCAGTACAGCGGGACGAATCTGTTTGGAAGCAATGTCGATCATAGTCTTTGCTTCAATATTAATCTGTTTGATATATGCTTCATAATTGATTTCCGCACGGGAATGGAGTTCCAGACGGCTCAATACATGATGACGTTCAAAAAGACTGATGGCTTTATCTGTAATCAGTGCAGGAATCGCATCAACGGTGTTGCTGATATTAGGCAGACCTCTGCGGGCAGCTTCCTGTTTCCATTCTTCGGAATAACCATTGCCGTCAAAAATAATCCGTTTATGGGCAATATATGTGTCACGAATTAAATCGTGTACTGCTTCGTTAAAGTCTTCTGCTTTTTCCAGCTGATCCGCAAATTCCTTCAGTGCATCCGCTACGATGGTATTGAATACAAAGTTAGGGCCGGAAATAGAGCCGGAAGAAGGCGGCATACGGAATTCGAATTTATTCCCTGTAAACGCCAGAGGAGAAGTTCTGTTTCTGTCTGTGGCATCTCGGTTCAGGTAAGGCAATGTGTTTACACCTACGCGCATTTTACCACCCTGCAAACTGCTGGTTGCTTCCCCATGTTCAATCTGGTCGAAAATATCCTGAAGCTGATCCCCAAGGAAAATGGAAATGATGGCCGGAGGCGCTTCCGCCGCACCCAAACGATGATCATTGCCATGGCTGGCAGCAGACACACGCAGAATATCCGCATACTGATCCACACCTTTGATGATGGCTGTCAGGAAAATCAGGAACTGTGCGTTTTCGTGAGGTGTTTTACCAGGATCCAGCAGGTTCTGTCCATCATCGGTACCCATAGACCAGTTGTTGTGTTTACCGCTGCCGTTGACACCGGCAAAGGGTTTTTCATGGAGCAGACAAGCCAAACCATGGTGGCTGGCAATACGTTTCATAGCCTCCATAATCAGCTGGTTATGGTCTGTTGCTGTATTGCAGTCGCTGAAAATAGGCGCCAATTCATGCTGTGCAGGCGCTACTTCATTATGCTGTGTTTTTGCGGAAACACCCAGTTTCCACAATTCCACATTCAATTCATGCATAAAACAGGCAATTCTTTCTTTGATGCTGCCGAAATAATGGTCATCCAATTCCTGACCTTTTGGAGGCGCTGCACCAAACAATGTTCTGCCTGTAAAGATCAGGTCTTTTCTCTTATTATACAGTTCACGGTCAATGAGGAAATACTCCTGTTCTGCGCCGGCATATACGCTGATCTTTTTGGCTGTTGTGTTGCCGAACAGACGCAAGATACGCATAGCCTGGTTGCTGACTGCTTCCATGGAACGCAGCAAAGGTGTCTTTTTATCCAGCGCTTCCCCTGTATAGGAGCAAAACGCTGTGGGGATGTATAATGTTACGCCGCCTGCATCCTCACGCAAAAATGCCGGAGAGGTACAGTCCCAAGCGGTATAACCTCTGGCTTCAAATGTTGCACGCAGCCCGCCAGAAGGGAAAGAAGACGCGTCTGATTCCCCTTTAATCAGTTCTTTACCGGAAAATTCCATAATGGCTCTGCCATTGACAGGTGGTGCCAAAAAGGAATCATGTTTTTCCGCAGTGATGCCAGTCATAGGCTGGAACCAGTGGGTATAGTGTGTTGCACCACGTTCGATTGCCCAATCTTTCATAGCATTGGCAATGATATCCGCAATGGAAGAATTCAGCATTTCGCCTCGTTCAATGGTTTTTTTCAGTTCTTCATACACGTGTTTTGGCAAGTGATCCCGCATCATGGAATCATTGAATACATTCATGCCAAAAATTTCTGGAATTGATACTTTTTCGTACATACGCCGTTACTTTCTCCTTCCATACAGTTGTATTTCCTTATAAGCATGATATTTACATTATACAAATCTGTTTTTCATTTTGCAACGATTTTACTTTTACTTCGTAAAAAACAGCGAAACTATCACCTTTTTTCCCTTCCGCTTCCATTTTTTCGTGATTTTTCCAATGTCCGCTTTTATTTTCTGTACAAAAATAAGAACAGTATGGTTTTGTACCCACGCTGTTCTTATTCTCCTTACACAGTTTTCAGCTTCCAATGAGGAAGTCCAGAATATTTGCACCTGTGGATGTTTCCGCCCGATAAATTTCTGTATATCCGCATTTTTCACAGCTGATGGTAATGAATTTTTTATTTTGAATATCAAACAATTTTGCCATGGTGCCGCCAGTTGCCTGGAACTGATCCTGCACAAATTCATGACATCCGCATTTTGGACAAACAAACTGCATTTTTTCCATGTCTGCTCCCCCTTTTCCTCTATTTTTGTTTATCATACAAAAAACAATCCAAAAGCACAATAGCCTTTTCTCTATCTTAAGAAATTTGTCATGCTTATGCAAAACTTTCTTTTTCCCATATTTCCCTCTTGAACAAGAACACACGTTCGTATATAATAAAGATAATAAAACTGGAGGGATTGCCATGAAGCTTTTGAATAAACAAATTGATATGATTTCCTGGACTTCGAAAGAAGGTGTCGTCACGCCTGTGCGCTTTCGCATGGAAGAAGACGGAAAATCCATTGTCATCCGTATCGGGCGGATCTTACAGACAGAAAAAAATATGTTCGGCGGCACTCCCACCCTTTCTTTTCGCTGTGCCAGCGAGATTTGCGGACAGGAGCGCATTTATGAAGTCACTTATAACAGTGGCAGTCAGAAATGGCTTCTAAAGAAATACTGAATATCCCGCAAATAAAAAAGCACGAATTTTTCTGAAAATCATAGAAATTCGTGCTCTTTGTTTTTGTATGAAATGCGTTTCTTCCTTAGTAAATAAATTCTTTCTCAGAAATATAGTCATCCCCCAGTTCTGCCAATTCCATAGGAAATGCGTCTCCCTGACACAATTTCTGTAAAAAAACTTCCATTTCTTCCGGTCTGTCAGACAGACCGGAAACTTCTTCCCGTTCCAGTACCTGTCCGCCACTGATCTTGTCAATGGCAACACCGTACACATTTTCTCCCTTGGGAACGGGATGCACCAGCAAGAAATACCGCAATGTAAATTTTTGATTCTTTTCATCTGCAATCTGTTTTTCCCATAACATGCGCCGTTCCATTATACTCGCCCCTTCCACAATGATTCTTTAAACAGATTATAGAAATCATTATGTAAAAAAGCTATAAAAATTCCGTTAATAATACGGATTATCACACTCTTTACGTTTTCTTTATATCAGGAAAACAAAAGCAATTTATCTTCTGCGTGCAATTCCGAACTTTCTTTCGCTCTTGATGCCTCATTTCGATAAGAAACCATCTGATAAGACTGTCCATAACGCATACGGAAATATTCTGCCAAAATGGCAATAAACTGACCATTTGTAGGCTTTTCGATCATATGATAGCCGGATATTTCAAAATATACCTGCCTGCCGTTTTTCTTCCATGCACTCTCCACCGCATGACGAATGGCCCGTTCCACTTTGCTGGCAGAAGTATGATACATCCGCGCAATATCAGGATACAATCCTTTGGTGATGCCGATCATCACTTCCGCATCTTCCACTGCCATCATCACCGCCTGTCGGATGAAATGATACCCTTTGATGCTGGCAGGTACCCCCATGCGGCTGAGCAGGGAAGAAATTTCTGCCTCCAGAGCGGATACCCGCTGATGTTCCGGAACAGGTTCTTCTCGCTGTGTTGTCCAAATCTTCTCTTTACCTTCATAAGGACGCATAGGCTCTGTCAATTGATGAATCCGTTCCAAAAGCAATTCTCCCTGTATAGGCTTTGCCATGTAATAATCCGCGCCCATGGCAACTGCGCGGCGTACCACTGTATCGCTGTCAATGGCAGAAATCATAATGCATACGCATTCTTTTTTCTGTTCTTTCATCTGTTCCAGAACCCAGACGCCATCCTTTTCCCCCAAAATGACATCCATCAGCAGTACATCCGGCGCATTTTCCTGTACCATACGAAAGACTGCCGGGCCATTATCAGCCATACCTACGACTATCATGTCACCGCGTCGCTCCAGACAAAGCTTCAGCTTTTGCAGATAGAACAGATCTCGATCTGCAATGACCACCCGTATTTTATTCCTTACTTGCATAAAAATAAAACCCCCATTTTCTCCTTATGTTTTTTCGGAAACTTCCCCTTGCGTAAGCCTATTATAACGCGGGTATCTGTTTCCATCCATACACCCCTGCCAAATTGCTGATTCCCTTTCATTTTTGACAAAGGATACCGCGAAAAATGTTATTCAGGCAAAAAACATGGCATTTCATGACGCAATCCGCATCCCCTTCTCCTATGAGAATCATTTCACGCTTTTCCAACAATAAAAAAAGACATGATGCCTGTCATAACAGGTATCATGTCTTTCATATTCTAAAAAATCAATCTTTCGGGCAGATTGCAATACATCTTGCAGTAAAACCAGCCGCGTTTTTCGCTTTGGGGAAACCACAGAAAATCAGAGAACCTACGGGAGGTACTTCAGACAGGTTATTCATCAGTTCCACCTGATAACGATTCTGTTCCAGCACATAAATTTCGCACAGGAATCCTTTTTCTCTGGCATTTGTTGCGGAATCTGTATCCGCAGGTTCATGACCGATGGCTGCAACATTGCGTGTTTCCACCAGATACTTCAGCGCTTCCATGCTCCAGCCGGGATAATGACGATTGCCTTCGTCATCATAGTTGTTCATATCTTCTCGCTTAGACCAGTCTGTGCGTACTGCTACAAAGGAACCCGCAGGAATTTCGCCGTAAGTTTTTTCCCATTCCTGAATATCCTCAACAGTTGTCACATAGTCCCAGTTATCCGCTACCTTTGCAGATACATCAATGACGCACAGAGGCAGAATCATTTCTTCCACAGCAATATCCTGCAGTTCTCTGCCGCCGGGAATGAAGTGTACAGGTGCGTCTACATGTGTGCCATACTGGCTCACCAGACGGAATTCATGGGTACGGAATCCAACGGGATAGTCAAACAGGCGCAGTACGTCCATAGCAGGAAAACCTGCCCAGTGCGGTGTTTCAGGAGAAAGTTCGTGTGTCAAATCCACAAATCTGTAATTTTCTTTCCAATCTGCGTACTGCTCCCACAATTTCTTGTTCATCTTTCATCTTCCCTTCTGCATTTTATATTCTCCATTGTCAGTAAAAAACAGTGGTCTTGTCCCAGACAATCCTCTTTCATTTAATATTCCCCACGCAAGGGAAATTCCCTCTTTTTTCCCAGCAGGTTTCTGATTTTTTTCACGGAAATAGTTTATTTGTTTTTCTTTTCCAAAAATTTTTTCATAGTCCACATGAGCCAAAGATAATACGCTGCTGCCCCAATCAGAAAACACAATCCCAGCCAAATCTGTGTTGGAATGAAATAGATGCAGACAATACCGATACAATATAAAATCACTGTGCCATAAGGCATCACTTTTCCAAATTTTCCAAATAATTCACTATACATTTCTCTGGATATCTGTACCCGCGCAGCTTCCTGCGCACTGCCCTTTTCCGCTAAAGCGATACTTAATCCCTGCTTTGTCAAAATTGCAAAGATAATCATCCAGACAATGCCCAGTGTATCCCCTTGCAAAAATCTGCCTCCAAAATAAACGATTCCTCCAAATCCAATAATTAAAGTAAGAAATAAAACTTTTCGATGATACACCTTCATATGGATCTTCCCTCAAATCAGTTTTCTCCTTGCCCCTATGTAATAAAAGTATAGCATGGTTCCCTGATAAAATCCAGAAAAGCCCGTACCTGTCGGTACGGACTCTTCTGCCTCTGCTGCTTCCAGCATATTCTCAATAAAAATACCATAGCCCCTTGTAGGGTCATTGACAAACACATGGGTCACTGCACCTACAAGTTTTCCATTCTGCAAAATGGGACTGCCGCTCATCCCTTGGACAATCCCTCCTGTTTTTTCCAACAAATCAGGGTCTGTCACATGAATGACCATGCCTTTGCTGCTTTCTTTTCCAAAACGGTGTACCTGCTCAATTTCCACATCATATGCCTCTACCGCATCTCCCGCAATATTGGAAAGAATCTGCGCCTTACCCTCTTGAATCTCATCCTGAAGGGCAATAGGATAGCTTTCACCGGTAAAGGCCGAGGTATCCGCGGTACCATAAATGCCTACTTCCGTATTTTTTTCAATATTCCCCAGTACCTCGTCCACCTCAATGATGCCGTTCAATTCCCCTGGTTCTCCTTTTTGTCCTTTCACGATCTCCGTCAAATGGGAAGATGTGATATGCCCTTGTTTTAAGGACATCAAACCGCCTGTGTCCACATCATAAATCCCATGCCCCAGCGCACCGAAACGGTCTGTTGTTTCGTCAAAAAAGGTAACCGTGCCGATACCTTGAATGCTGTCCCGAATCCAGATGCCCAATTTATAGGCTCCATCCGCAGGACTATATACAGGCGTTACCTCTGCTTTTTGTTCCACGCCATCCCGCACAAAAGCTACTTGTACCGGTGTACCGTCATGGCTGCCTACTGCCTCCAGAAAAGCTTCTTTATTGGGCATTGCTTTACCATCCACAGACTGAATCAAATCTCCTGTCTGCAATATGCCTTTGCAGGGCTCTGTTTTGTTTCCTTCCGCATCCTCTACAAAACCGGTTCCCAGCACCAACAAGCCATCTGTGTCCATCTGCACACCAACAGTACGTCCACATGGAATAAGTCTTGTATCTGGCAGCACATTGGCAGAAACGGTTTTCACAGGCACTTTATCAAAAAGATAAAAGGTCACTTCCGTACTTCCCGCCTCATGGGCTTCCGCAGATACTTCCGTCCCCAAGGACAAATGAAAATTATCTGCCGTAGGCTTTGCCGAAATGCCCAACACTTCCACACTTTCTTCTGTTTTCACAGAAACCGGCAGACGCAGATCGTAGGCTGTTGTCCGCCCTGCCATCAGTGTCATATCGTCCGGCAGCAAAAAACGTATGAGCCCCCAGCAAAAGAGCACTGCTGCCACAACCCAAAGCGTCAGGCATTTCCATCGGCATTTTCCTGTGTTTCCTTCCATAAAAAAGCCTCCCGCATTGTTTTTTTGAAACAAGCTTGTTTCTTTTTTATGATTGCCAGTGAAAAGCATCCTATACAGGGAAAGAAAATACAGTTTTATTTATGTTTGCTAAAAACATGGTCGTATCATTACAAAATTGTTTAAATGACTATATTATGATATTGTGCGATAACAGATTCTCAATTATGTGTTAACATAAAAAGAAAAAGGTAGGCGATTTTATGAGTATGAAAAAAACAACCGAAGCAGATTATTTTTCTATCCCCCCGTTGTCCGGTCTAAAACTACTTCAGAAATTCTCTATTTTGCTTATAATTTCTGTCATATTGAATCAATTTTCCGATTTTACAATTCCAAGTGAGCTAGACAATCCCATGATTGCAAACTTACATTTCCTTATACAATGCTTCTTAAAGCAAAGCACCATTCTCCTATCAATAGCAACTGGCTTATTCAGTAGTTTCCTGTTAGGAACTCATTTACAACACAAAGACAGTTACTTATTCTTTCGTAGCTTTCATCAAGATACACTCAATCAATGCTTAGATACTTTGTTTTATTTTTTTCAAGAATATGATATGCTAATTTTCAAAATTCAAAAAGAAAATCTTACAAAAGAGGAGCAAACAGAAATACTGAATCGCATTTTGATATCCTTTGCTCAACTGTATAAAACCATGGAAAAATATAGTTATCGGTTTGCATCTCAATATTTAGTTCTTGATATTTATACAGAACTACAAGAAATCTATAATTTTTCCAGAGAGATAACCCTTGCGATTCCACTTTCTTCTATTGATACCATTGCAGAAAATGGAAACTCTACTTTTTTTAACAATATTTTTTATTTATATCAATGTAAAAATAACGAGTACAGACAAATATATGATAAAATCCTGAAAATACAAACAGATTATACCAATCAAATTCATAAAGTATATGCAAATTCATAAAATATCTTTATATAATCATACAAAAAAGAGAAAGTCCATAAGGACTTTCTCTTTTTATATACAAATCTTATTTCAGGTTGAAGAATGCATCCAGACCCAGGTACTGAGCTGTTTCATCCAGTTCTTCTTCGATACGCAGCAGCTGGTTGTATTTTGCAACACGGTCTGTTCTTGCAGGAGCACCTGTTTTGATCTGACCAGCGTTTACAGCAACTACGATATCAGCGATGGTAGCGTCTTCTGTTTCACCACTTCTGTGGGATACAACTGCTGTCATTTTGTTTCTGTTAGCCAGCTGAATTGCATTGAATGTTTCTGTCAGTGTACCGATCTGGTTTACTTTGATCAGGATTGCATTACCAGCTTTCAGGTCGATACCTTTCTGCAGTCTTTCTGTGTTTGTTACAAACAGGTCGTCACCAACCAGCTGTACTTTGTCACCCAGTTCTTTTGTCAGCAGCTGCCAGCCTTCCCAGTCTTCTTCTGCCAGACCATCTTCGATGGAGATGATGGGGTATTTTTCAACCAGTGCTTTCCAGAATTCCACCATTTCTGCGGAAGCACGAACGATTTCTTTGCCAGCCATTTTGCTTTCGCCAGGGAAGTGGTATTTGCCGTCTTTTTCATCATACAGTTCTGTGGAAGCAGGGTCCAGAGCGATTTTGATGTCTTCGCCCCATTTGTAGCCAGCAGCTTCAACAGCTTCTTTGATCAGGTCGATAACAGCATCTGCTGTGGGCAGGTCAGGTGCGAAGCCGCCTTCGTCACCAACAGCTGTGGACAGACCTTTGTTTTTCAGAACTTTTTTCAGCATGTGGTAGATTTCTGCACACATACGCAGAGCTTCTTTGAAGGAAGATGCGCCAACGGGCATGATCATGAATTCCTGTACGTCAACTGTATTGTCAGCGTGTTTACCACCGTTCATGATGTTCATCATGGGAACGGGCATTGTTTTTGCGTTGAAGCCGCCCAGGTACTGGTACAGAGGCATATCCAGAGCTTCTGCTGCTGCTTTTGCAACCGCCATGGAAACGCCCAGGATTGCGTTAGCGCCCAGTTTTGCTTTGTTGGGTGTGCCGTCCAGTTCCAGCATCAGGTTATCGATCGCAACCTGATCCAGAGCGTTCATACCGATGATTTCGTCAGCGATGATGTTGTTTACATTGTCAACTGCATCCTGTACGCCTGTACCGTTGTATCTGTCGCCGCCGTCACGCAGTTCTACTGCTTCGAAAGCACCTGTGGAAGCGCCGCTGGGAACAGCTGCACGACCAACTACGCTGTCATCAACAACTACTTCTACTTCTACTGTTGGATTGCCTCTGGAATCCAGAATTTCTCTTGCATAAACGTCTGTAATTTCGTAATAACCTTTCATGTGTTGAACTCCTCCTTAAAAATACCTATTGGTTGTTTCTCTTATTTATCTATGAGCAGGCTTTCACCTGTCATTTCCGCAGGTTTGGGCAGACCCATCATTTCCAGCAGTGTAGGCGCAATGTCCGCCAGTTTGCCGCCGTCTTTCAGGCCAATGCCGTCTGTGTAGTTAACCAGAATAAAGGGTACAGGGTTTGTGGTATGAGCTGTAAAAGCTTCCCCTGTTTCATAATCCACCATCTGGTCGCTGTTGCCATGGTCAGCACAGATGAACATCTGCGCATTTACTTTCAGCAGGGTATCCATCACTCTGCCGATGCAGGTATCCACGGTTTCCACAGCTTTTTCCGCTGCTTCCAGGATACCTGTATGACCTACCATGTCAGGGTTTGCGTAGTTGACAATAATCAGATCATATTCTTTGGATTCCAGAGCTTTGATCAGGCCATCTGTGACTTCCACTGCACTCATTTCCGGTTTCATGTCATAAGTCTCTACTTTAGGGGAAGGCACCAGCCAACGATCTTCGTTGGGATTGGGTTCTTCCACACCGCCGTTAAAGAAAAATGTTACATGAGCATATTTTTCTGTTTCAGCAGTACGCAGCTGTTTCAGACCCAGAGAGGAAATATATTCACCCAAAGTGTTATCCAGACGCTGAGGTTTGAATGCCACTTCTTTATTGGGGATGGTAGGGTCATATTCTGTAAAGCAAATGTATTTCAAATCCTGAGGCACCTGTTCTCTGGCAAAACCGTCAAAATCAGGGTCGCACAGGCTTCTGGTGATTTCTCTTGCACGGTCAGGACGGAAGTTATAGAAGATCACTGCATCATGGTCGCTGATCTTACCAACTGCCTGTCCGTCTTCTCCTACCATGACAGTAGGTACGACAAATTCATCTGTTTTGCCGTTTTCATAGGATTTCTGGATACAGCCCACAGCATCCTGTGCTGTTTCGCCTCTGCCAAGTACCATGGCGTTATAAGCTTCCTGTACCCGTTCCCATCTTTTATCTCTGTCCATGACATAGAAACGTCCCATGACTGTGGCAATTTTACCCACACCGATTTCACGGATTTTTTCTTCCAGCTGTGCAGTGTAGTCTGCGCCGGAAGCAGGGGGGGTATCTCTGCCATCCAAGAATACATGGACAAATACTTTTTCCAGACCATTCCGTTTTGCCAGCTGCAACAGTGCATACAGGTGTGTGTTATGGCTATGAACACCACCGTCAGAAAGCAGACCATACAGATGCAGTGCGGAATTGTTCTTTTTGCAATGTTCCACAGCGTCCATCAAAGCAGAATTTTCAAAGAAATCGCCATCTTCAATGGATTTTGTGATTCTGGTCAGTTCCTGATATACGATACGGCCAGCACCGATATTCAAGTGACCTACTTCAGAGTTCCCCATTTGTCCATCAGGCAGACCAACGGCACGACCGCTGGCATAACCCTTCACACAGGGATATTTTTCTTTCAGGCTATCCAAAACAGGTGTTTTTGCCTGTCTGATGGCATTGCCTTCTGTTCTTTCATTGATACCGAAGCCATCCAAGATCATCAGTACCGTTGTTTTTTTATCCATTCTCGTTTACCTCCCGTTTCGTGAGATAACTTACTTATTGTAATGCACGATATCTGCGAATTCTTCTTTCAGGCTTGCACCACCTACCAGACCGCCATCGATGTCAGCCATCGCAAACAGTTCTGCTGCGTTTTTGCCGTTTACGCTGCCGCCGTACTGGATACGTACTTCATCAGCCACAGCCTGTCCATATATTTCAGCCAGTACCTGACGGATTGCTGCGCAAACTTCCTGCGCCTGAGCGGAAGTAGCTGTTTTGCCTGTACCGATTGCCCAGATGGGTTCATAAGCCACAACGACTTTCTTCACATCGTCTGCGCTAATGCCTGCCAGACCGCATTTGATCTGCATGCGTACCCATTCGATGGTGATATTTGCTTCTCTCTGTTCCAGTGTTTCCCCACAGCACATGATAGGCAGCAGACCGCTTTCCAGTGCTTTTTTCACTTTTTTGTTTACAGTTTCATCTGTTTCCGCAAAATACTGTCTGCGTTCGGAATGACCGATAACAACATATTTTACGCCCATTTCTTTCAGCATTGCTGCGGAGATTTCACCTGTGTAAGCGCCGCTTTCTTCAAAGTGCATGTTTTCTGCGCCTACTGCAATGTTTGTGTCCTTCAGTGCTTCCAGCACAGGATACAGATCTACGAAAGGCACGCAGAATACAACGTCGGCATCTGTTGTATTCACTTTGTCTTTCAGCAGTTCGCACAGTGCTTTTGCTTCTGCGGGTGTTTTGTTCATTTTCCAGTTCCCTGCAATGATTTTCTTTCTCATAATGAAATACCATCCTTCTTTATTTTTTAGCTGCCCATGGTGCGGGCTGCTGTCTGTTCGATTCTCGCTACGATGTCTGCACCGGTCATGCCGGAAGAAACCATGATTCTGGGGATTGCCCCACGGGAAGTGTTGCGGTTGATCACACCTGGCTCAATGGTAAAGAGCAGAGAAAAACCTTCATCCAGCAATGCCTGCTGCAATTCCGGTGTGTTCTGTCCATTGGGATAAGCCAATGCTTTCACGGATGTTCTCCGTGTAGGCAGATTTGCTTCCAGTGCTTCTTCCCCTGCCAATGCCGCTGCCACAAAATCCTCTGTGGTGGTCTTGCCGGCAGGTACATGGTTGCTGGTGTGATTATAAATACCAACCTTGCTGTTATTGATCATTTCAGATGCATTGCTCCATGTGAATTTCTTCAGACCAATCTGATTGGTGATATAGTCTGTCACCACAAAGATGGTCGCAGGCACATTATACTTCCGGAAAACAGGATACGCAAGATCATAATTGCTGTAATATCCATCATCCATGGTAATGCACAGATATTTTACTTTCATATCCAGTCCACTGTCACCATCTGTATCTTTTTCCTGTTCTTTTTTTGCCAGGATCTGATCCAGTTCTTCCATGGAAATGATGGTGTATCCCTGTTCTTTGAAGTAACGGATCTGTTCTTCCAGTTCTGATTGCATGGTTGTGATGCCATCACCAAAGCCCATATCCCGTACTGCAAAATGATGATACATCAATACAGGAATGTATTCTGTGGGATCCACCTTAGGCAGTGCTTCTGTTTCTTCCACTTTCTGGTCACTCTTCAATACATCCACTGCCGCCTGAAAAGCATAGGGGTTCTTTTCCGCTGCCATGGCAACCTGTGTCATGCCCAAAAGCATGACCATGGTCATAAAAATCGTAAAAATTCGTTTCATAGTTCTATGCCGCTTCTTTCTCTTTATATTTACCTTCTCTTTGTTTCCCCGAAAACAAATTCCCCTGAGATGAAATTATTTATCGTCTACTGCTACAACGCCAGGCAATTCTTTACCTTCCAAGAATTCCAGAGATGCGCCGCCGCCTGTGGAAATGTGTGTCATCTTGTCACCATAACCCAGCTGGTTTACAGCCGCTGCGGAGTCACCACCACCAATGATAGTTGTTGCGTCAATGGCAGCCATTGCTTCTGCGATTGCTTTTGTGCCTTTCGCGAAGTTTTCCATTTCGAATACGCCCATAGGGCCATTCCATACAACTGTTTTTGCCCCTTTGATGGCATCTGCAAACAGTTCTCTTGTTTTTTCACCAATATCCAGACCCATCCAGCCGTCAGGAATTTCGCCTGTGGGAACTGTTTTGTATTCTGTATCGTTTTTGAATTCTTTTGTGATCACAGTATCAACGGGCAGCAAGAAGTTTACGCCTTTTTCTTTTGCTTTTTCGATCATTTCTCTTGCGTAATCCACTTTATCCAGTTCCAGCAGGGATTCACCAACATGGCCGCCTTTTGCTACTGCGAAAGTATAAGCCATACCACCGCCGATGATCAGTGTATCAACTTTTTCCAGCAGGTTATTGATAACGTTGATCTTATCGGAAACTTTGGAACCACCCAGGATTGCTACAAAAGGACGAACAGGGTTGTTTACTGCGTTGCCTAGGAAAGCGATTTCTTTTTCCATCAGGTAACCAACTGCGGATTCTTCCACAAAAGCTGTTACACCAACAGTGGAGCAGTGTGCTCTGTGGCTGGTACCAAATGCGTCGTTTACGAAGATATCTGCCAGAGAAGCCAGTTCTTTGCTGAAGTTTTCTTCATTTTTTGTTTCTTCTTTGCGGTAACGTGTGTTTTCCATCAGTACCACATCGCCGTCTTTCATTTCTGCCACAGCTTTTTTCGCGTTTTCGCCGACAACATTATCGTCTTTTGCGAATACAACCTCTTTGCCCAGCAGTTCGGACAGGCGTTTTGCCACAGGTGCCAGAGAAAGTTCAGGCTTGGGTTCGCCCTTGGGTTTGCCCATGTGAGAGCAAAGGATCACTTTGCCGCCGTCTTTCATCAATTTTTCAATGGTAGGCAGTGCTGCTGTGATTCTGTTTTCGTCAGTGATGACACCATCTTTCAGAGGTACGTTGAAATCACATCTTACCAGAACACGTTTGCCCTGTACTTTCAAATCGTCTACGGTTTTTTTCTGTAACATAAGGGTTCTCCTCTCCATTTTAAAATATATCGGTATATTTTTTATTCTGTATGAACAGAATTACCATTCTACTGTGTATTATACTGCGCATTTCAAAGACCCGCAAGCCGCAGCATTTCCAGCGCCGCGCCTTCGTCCATAATGAATACCGCATTGGACATGCTCTTGCTCAAGGCAAGCAGACTTGCTGCCTTCTTTTTGCCTCCTGCGGAAACAATCACATGCTCCATCCGGTGTACTTCTTCAAAGTCCACACCAATGGAATTTGTTTCATATACCACTTCACCTTTATGGTTGAAGTAATAGCCGCAAGCTTCTGCAACGGCATGTTCCTGCCGAAGCAGTTTGCATGTATCATTATCCAGACGGCGTTTTTCCGCCATTTCAACGGCATCTCCAACGCCCAGCAACAAAATATCCACTCGTTTCAATTCATCGATGGTTTCTGCTACTTCCGGTTCTGATTTCATTTCTTCCAGCACATTTGCGCTGAGGTTATCCGGCAGATGCAGCATACGGTAATCGGCTCCGGCTTTTTCCGCCAGTTTTGCCGCCAAGGTATCTGCCTGCAATTCTAGCTTTCTGCCGATGCTGCCGCGGGCAGGCAATACCATTTCCGCTTTCTGCACCGCTGTATAAGGCATGGCTTCTACCAATGCTGCCATCGTCGTTCCGCCGGTGATGGCAATACGGCTGCTGCGGCGCATGTTTTCCAGAAGGACTCTCGCGCCGATCTGTGCCATTTCTTTGACCGTACGGTCGCTTTCGTCAGAATTGCCCTGTGCCAGCAATACCCGCTGCGCGCCAAGGATTTCACGCACTTTTTCTTCCAATTCGGACATTCCTGTCAGACTGGAGAACAAATCACTGAGGTTTTCCAAAACACTCAGACCATCTTCCGTTACAGACATACCTGTTTTGGAAACCTTCACCAGCCCTTGGGCATTAAGTTTTTCAATTTCACTGCGTACCGTTCTTTCTGTCATTCCAAGAGAGATTACCACCAGCCTTCTGCCGCATGGTTCCAGCAGACGAACGGTTTTCAAAATGCGGTATCTCTTTACCAGTTCCTCTGTCAAATCAGGTACGATCTTACGCACCATCTGCAGTTTTTCTTCCATGTTGCTCACCTCTTTGGATGCTTTCCGTCCCGCTATGCGTTTTTTGTCCCGCATAATTTCAAAAAGTGGCTGACATAAGAAAAAATCTCCCGGTATTCCCCAATCCTTCTCATATCAGCCGCTTCCAGACGCATGCGTCTAATTCTTCTTAAGCCTGTTCTACTTTTACGGAATCGTCTACATCACTGTCTGTGCAGCAGCATTCATCGTCACAGCATTCGTCATCCAGATCGTCCCAATCGTAGTCCCAATCTTCATCGTATTCGTCATCCATTTTTGTTTTCAGCAGATAAACAACGCCAAGTGTAACCACTGCCAGTACAGCCGCAACGACTGCCAGCACGATGAACATGGTTTTCTTTTCGTCACGGTCCTGCAGCACAACAATTTTTTCTTTCAAATCGCTGAAGCTGGGTCTTACTTCAAAATACTTTTTCATAGCACTCTCTCCTTCACGTTTTGTTCTGCATAAATTTTTTCTTCAAAAATTCCTTATTCTTTCGCATCTCACTATATTCATAGTATGCTTTTTTCAGAATCTGGCGCTCATCGTTGAATTTGAGCAGATGATAAGCCTCATGGAATTTATAAAAACCCGCATCTGCAAAGTACTCCTCGCTCTGCGGTTTGCAGTAAAAGGAATTTGCACTCATCAAATACCAGTGCACCGTTTTGTTGACGGTATCTTCTCCGCCTTTGAAGGTATACTGTGTTTTGCCTACATATTTGATGATCTCGCCATTGGCACCTGATTCCTCTTTCACTTCACGCAGAGCAGTCTGGCGGTATGTTTCATTTTCTTCCACGGTTCCTTTGGGCAGAACCCAGCCCATATATCTGCCGTTCTGATTCTTATAGAGCAGGAGGATCTTCCACCTGTGTATCACGACGCCGCCGCAGCTTACTGCTTCAATCACCGCATTCCCTCCGCTTTATTATTTTATATGCCATTCGATATCAGTATACCGCTTTTTCCTCTGCTTTTCAAGACAAAGAGTAAATTTTACTGTTTTTGGGACAATTTTTCTCCTGTGGGACGAAACGGGGATTTTTTCAGTAATTCTGCCATATGGCGCAGGCCGGTAATAATAAGCAGTCCCATAAGCAGCGCCAAAAAAATCTCTGCCGCCGGAATGTCTGCCAACAACAGGTAATTATACCAACCATGATACAGATAAGGTACCAGAAAGGCAAGGAGCCAACCAACTTTTCTTCCTGTAAATTTCGTCTCAGAAAGCCAATATCCCATCTGCACAGCATATAATCCATGTCCTGGAATAGAAATCACTGCTCTTGCCAATGCAGTGCCTATGCCACCCCAAAGAGGATGGGTCACATACACAATATTTTCGATCCATGCAAAGCCTAAAGAAATGAAAACAGCGTATACAATGGCGTCAAATGGCTCATTATATTGCGGATTCCTCGCTAAAAGCGCCAACAGAAACAACAGTTTCACACTTTCTTCCACCAAAGCCGCCTGCAAAAAAGCTGCCGCAAAGGGAAGATCTGTCAGTGGAAACATTGCTTCCACCCACTGTCCTACACCGTAAATGACAAAAGTAGCGTAAACGCCAAAAAGCAGCCCCCATAAAAGCATCTGCCACGGTTCTTTTTCATACTTATCCCGAATGTAAATATAAAACAAACCAATGATAATGGGGGCTGTTGCTGCCTGTATCAAATTGTCACCACCTTTTGTTTTTCATATCTTTCCCCATTTTTCCGAAAAATTTTCTTTTTTCCGAAAAATCATAAAAAACAAAAGTGGTATGTTATGAAAAATCAACCGTATCCGTGTGTCACATGACGCCAAGTTCCCTCTTCATCTCTGACCAAAACCCATTCCCAATTTTCATAAGTATCATTTGGATTTAAGGAACCACCACCGCCGGAAACGTCCACATCGAAAGTAAATACAAGCACAATGGCTTCCTTCGCTTCATAAGCTTCTGCCCATTCTGCGAATTCATCCTGATGGTCATCGCCTGCATAAGTAATTTCCCGCAGTGTACAGCCTTCGAATTCTTTCGCAAAATATGCTTCTGCTACACCAACAGCTTCTAAAATTTCTTCTTCTGTATAAATTGCCGAAGGTTCCCATGGTGTAATTTCCGCCTGCGCCACATTGCCACCGCTACCGCACATCATCACCAAGGAAAGCAGCAAAGAAATCCCCATTTCATACATAAAACCACTCCTTTTCCAAATTCAGATACCATTTTGAAAAAACAAAACAGGCAGTCAAGAATTCTCCCGCTGCCTGTCATTGTTCTATTTGAAAAAGCAAACTGCCTTTTCTTATTCTGTTTTGATGGCTGTCAGTGCGCTCAGTTTCATGGCACGTTTTGCCGGCAGATAGCCAGACAAGACGCCAATAACTGTGGCAAAAGCGACAGCGGATAGATAAAGCCATACGGGAATGGAAGATGTCATTTCACTTGCCTGTTTAGCGGCAACCAAATTGACAATGAGCGACATGAGGAAACTGGTGATAATCCCCAGCACACCTCCTGCAAATCCGATAAACGCCGCTTCTGTCAAAAACAGCAGTTTAATATCCCGCAGAGAAGCACCGATTACCTTCATGATACCGATTTCTCTGGTTCTTTCATAAATGGCCATAACCATAGTATTTGTAATACCAATTGCCGCTACAATCAGGGATACGGCACCGATGGCGCCCAGTACGATACGCAGCATCTTTGTGGTTTCTTTCATGGTATTGAGCTGATCTGTCAAGCTGGATGCCTGATATCCCATATCTTTGATCTGCTGCTGCACTTCCTGCACCTTATTCAAGTCACTTACTTTCACAGCTACCTGTTCATATTGACCTTTTTTCTTTTGGCTCGCACTTCCTGAATTGTTCTGTTTTTTCTGCCATGCTTCTCTATCCTTCTGGATTTTTTCCATCTGCTTCAGGGGCATCACAACACTATATCCATTGCCGCCTCCATCGGGCATAATTCCCAGTACAGGTGTTTTAATGGGTTTGATGGATTTATCTGCATGCTTTGTGCCATAATTCCAGTCATAAGTCATAATGACCTTCTCTTCCATCACATTGATTTCCGGAGGTTCTGTCTGCATCTGCATCTGCCAGCTCAGTTTGGGATTGTAAAAGCTCGTAATAACGCCGCGGCCAATAACGATACCTTCTTTATCTTCCGCCGTCAATGTACGCCCTTCTTCCACTTTATAACCAAGGGCTTCCATGGCACTAGGATCGATGCCAATAAAACTAGCATTGCTCACATACTTTCCACAAACCAGCATCATACTTTCTCGCACAATAGGTGATACAGCTTCCACATATTCCATCTGCTTAAACTTTTCGATGGCTGCGGCATCCAGCACCGCTTTTTTCTGTGGTTTTCCCCTATTGGCATTTGTATCACTGCTGATGTACATATCGCCATCGTTGCTGTAAACATCAATGACTTGCAGGCTGCCCCATTCTTCCACCTGTTTCTCGAAACTTTCATTCATGCCGATCCCGATGGAAATCATGACAACAATGGAAGTTGTGCCGATGACTACCCCAAGGATGGTCAGAAATGTCCGCAGTTTTCGCTTCCAAAGGTTGCGCACTGCCATCATGATCAAATCTCGTGTACTCATAAGGGCATACCTTCTTTGTCATCGTCGTCCTCATCATCATCTTCCAATTCTTCATCATCGAAATCCATGCTTTCCGCAAAACCGTCAGGATCTTTCTTCTGTCTTCTGATGAACAGGAACAGACCCATACCCAGAATCACAACCACACCAATACCGATGATGATATTTTTCATAGTCAGGCCATTCTGAGGAGGTTCCGCACCTTCCCCTTCGCCTTCAGGCATCACAGGTTCTGTGACATTGAGCACATAATCCCGACGCTGTTCAATGGTTTCTCCACTGGCATCTTCATAGGACGCTATAATGCTGACAGGCACTTCCCCAATGGTATTGGGTGTAAATGTCACTTCGTAGTAATCACTTGCACCTGGATCCATATTCCCTACATAGGTACTTCTCTGGCTGCAATCTACGTCACCTTCCACTTTGAACATAACGTTATTCAGTGCAACTTTACCTGTATTATAGTAGTTGAAGGAAACAGTCACAGGCATATACTGTTCCACGGATTCCGGCATAGCAAAGTCATCCATGTTCAGTTCTGTTACCTGTTCCACGTTGATGCCCAGCAGTTCTTTTGCAGTATATTCGTTGCCTTCCGCATCTTCATATTCAAAATTCACGGTCAGTGTATAAGTCTTTGGCTGTGCATTGGGTACGACATACAGCCGCAGTTCTTTATCCACAGTGCCTTTAGGCGGAATTGCGTCGAAATAGTAAGTATTACTGCTGTTAACAGGTGTAAAGATATTCCCGGATTTTTCTGTTTCAGAAGATGTTTCTTCTGCCAGTGTCAGGAACATTTTGATATTTTTTACGCCTTTGTCTTTATGCGTATTCATCAAAGACAGATTCAGATCAAATTCTTCCCCTGCCATAACAATCAATGGATCACAGACATACTTGCTGACGATGATCTTAGGTTTGCTCTTATTCTTATCGTCTTCGCTTTCTCCTTCCTTATCCTTTTTGGGATTGGAAATGTTGACGCCTGCATACTGTTTAAATGTATTCACTTTTGTTCCGCCGGAAGTATATTCCACTGTGAACTGGATTGCGTAGTTCTGGCTGGAAGCCTGATTGGTTCCCGCAAAAGTAAATGTCATGGGCATACTTGCGCCAGGTGCCAAAGACATGACATTTTTTACGCTGCTGGATTTAGGTACTACTGCTGAAGGATCCAGACCTTCCGCTGTGATGATAATATCTTTCGCTGCTACCTGTCCAGCGTTATACAGTTCAAACTGGATTGGGAAATTCTGGTTAACGCCATATGTGCCTGTCGGCTCTTTCATATTTCGGATGATGATCTGAGACGCTTTGCCGCTGACACCACCTACATTGATGTAGTAATCCTGTGTCTTTTCGTATTCTTTGCCCATTTCATCCATATATTTCAGCTTTACAGTCACAGGATAGTTCCCTGCCGCCATATCTGCGCTGGTTGCCAGAGGGAAAGAGAACTTACCTTCCTGCCCGATATTCAGCGTTCCCAACTGTACGCTGCTGAAACCGCCGCTCAAGCTAATACCTTCTGTTGTCAGTTTATCCAGAACAACTTCTGCCTGATACATGATCTGACTGCCTGTATTCTTCACCCGTCCGGTCAAAACACCGCCAGTACCGGGAGAAAGGCTTTCTGGCTTCATCTGCATCTGATCAAATAAATAAGAAGGTTCTCTGTCAAAGCCTTTGAGTTTGATATAAATGGTATCAGAACCACTGTAAGAACTGCCCATAGGATCTTTGTATGTATAGCTCAGTGTAATGGGATAGCTTGCCTTATCAGGAGAGCCATTCATATTTACATACAATTTCAAAGTTTTTGTGCCATTCACACCCAAACTGCCTACATTTTCCCCATCGGAAAAGCTCAGTTTAAAGGGTGGCATAGCTTCTTCGCTTTTTGCACGAACCACAACATTATCAGCAATGGCGTCCCCTTTGTTCTTGATCTGAATGTTCAAACGATTTTCCTTATTGTTCTCCACTTCATAAACACCATCGCCTGCCACAAACACCTGCGGGGTGCCGATATCAAAATTATCGTCTGCCATAATGGGAACTGACAACCCCATCAATATAGATACTGACAAAATCATGGCAAATACACTTTTCCACGTTTTCTTCCTCATACGTCCTCTCCTCCACTCTGTTGTTTCTCATCTATCCGTTCGATCTTTCCATCCATCATGACCACAATACGGTCAGCGTATTCCGACAATTCCATATCGTGGGTAACGATGACCAACGTCTGGTTATTTTTCTTTGCCAAACCTGTGATCAGATCCATCATTTCGTAAGTAGTCTTGGTATCCAGATTCCCCGTAGGTTCATCGGCGAACACTACCTGTGGGCTATTGATAAACGCTCTGGCGATACTGACACGCTGCTGCTGACCGCCGGACATTTCACTTGGTTTATGATTAGCTCTGCCTTCCAGCCCTACGGCTTTCAGCATTTCCATGGCCCGTTCATTCCGTTCCTGCACAGGAACACCGCGGAAAATCAACGGCAATGTCACATTTTCCATGGCTGTCAACGTTGGCAGCAAATTATAGGACTGAAATACAAATCCTACATACTTTTGTCGAAATTCTGCCAGCTGATCCTCATTCATGCGCTCAATGTGTTTTTTATTAAATATAATTTGTCCGCTGGTGGGTTTTTCCAGCCCCGCAATCAAATTCAGCAATGTGGACTTACCGGAACCAGATTTCCCAAAAAGACAGCAAACTTCTCCCTGTCGGATGGAAAGGTTGAGTCCATTGACTGCGGCTATGGTTTCCGCTCCCATACGGTAAAATTTTGTCACATCTTTGATTCGGATAATGCTTTTTCCCAAGGCTTCTCCTCCCTTCTTTTGGAAATGATTAAATCTTTTAATCATTTTTTAATATTCATATTATAGCATGGACTTATTACAAAACTACACCCATTTTTTTACAATTTTCTTAATACTGGTAAATTTGCAAAGTCCTTTTTGTGCAACATGATATACAAAAACAGTAAATTATTAAAAAATCAACAACTTTTCCAATAAAAAAAGGATATTTCTTCTTTTTTCTTCGAAGAAATATCCTTAATAAAGTCGTTTTATGATAATCCGGTTCTTTCCAAATATGCTTGTAAATCAATGTCCCACTGGGCGTAGGCTTCTTCACCTCTGTGGTCTGGCAGATCATAAGTCTGATCCAGATAATTGCCCAGCCATTCACTGACTTTCACGGAGCCAGTCAGGTTCACATGGCCCTGATCGTAATAATCCACCGCAGGGTCAAGCCCCACTTGTGCACGGATTTCTTCTGTATCGAAATCCACATAGTCCACACCCTGTTCTGCCGCAAAGGCTTCCATAGCCTGACTCTTTTCATAAGTCCAGCTCATTTTAGGCAGGTGGAGCAGCACCACATCAATGCCTTTTTCCTTACACAAAGCAATGGATTTTTCTGTATATGCCAATGCGCTTTCATCAAAAACCGCTGTTTCCCCCGTAGGTTCCATAAAGCCATCAGGATAAGCCTGAGGAGAAATGTCCCACAGATAAACATGGCCTTTTTTGAAGGAATGCTTCATGAGCGGTCTTGGTTCCGCGTCTGCCGGATTCACTTCTTTCCAGCGTTCATGGTAACGGAACAGTGGGAACACATAGGACAGTGTAGTTTGGCGGTCATCCGCTGCTGTCGCCTCCTGAATGATTTCCCATTTATAAGTAGAAAGTTTCATGCCATCCATGGCACGGCGCATATCCCCCTCCTGTTCCGCATAATCGTAAGACTGGAACAGATTGTCACAAACCAGTACCACCACTTCAGGATTCTGATATTCCAGAGATTCTGCCAGAAGTCCATAGCTGACAGAAGGTGCCTGCAATGCTGACGCTCTGGCATATCCTGTAAAGCCATGATCCTGATACATAAGCATAGAAGATACCCCACGTAAAAGAGGGCTGCTGCCGATGTAAAGCACATCTAAGCTATCTTTCGGTTCATCATAAAAAGCATGAATTTCGTTTGTTTCGTCGTCATCCCGGCGATACATCTGGGTGAACTGCCCAAACAGCAGCACAAATACCAGACAGAAGGCAGAACAACGAGCAATGATATTGATTTTTTTACCCATATTCTTAGAACCCCCGGTAAATAAAGTCTGCCGCGTTATAGTTCAAACCGTAAACGCCGAAAATGATTAATGAAAATACTGCACACAGATACACTGCCCAACGGAAATACAAATTCTGTTTTGCCAGTGTTTCCCGTACTTTGATACCGCATTCCTGCATAATGCTGACAGCCAGCAGCACCAGAGATGCCAGTACCAATACCCACAGGTCTTTGCTGTCCAGACCAAGCTGGAGCAAACCGCCATTAAAGAGAATATCCGTATCCCAGTTGACGATCATAGAGTGCATCATGGAAACAGAAATACTGAAACCTGCCGCTCTGGTGATGATTTTCCCAAGCGCTACCAGCACCAGTGTCCGCAGAATCTGGAACAGATGCCAGCTGAAGCACTGGGTATTGATATGGAGTTTTTCAGCCAGATTCCGAAGAGGTTCCTCAAACAAAATCCCCAGTACGATGAGCATACCATTATAAAAACCAAAGGCAATGTATTTCCATTCTGCCCCATGCCAGATACCGATGAGGAAGAAAATGATGAACTGCGGAATCAACACAGGCAGCATTTTCCCAATATAGTTGCCCAGCACCTGACGGCCTTTTTTCCCTACCTTTGTAAAAAATTTAGACAAAGACAAAGGATAGAACACATAATCCCGGAACCATGCACCAAGGGTGATGTGCCATCTGCGCCAGAAGTCAGGGATGCTTGTTGCCAGATAAGGTCGTTCAAAGTTTTTCTCCAAGTCTACGCCAAAAATCTGCGCCGCGCCGGTAGCAATGTCAATACCGCCAGAGAAATCCCCATAGAGCTGGATGCAGTATACCAATGTCGCTACGGCTACGTAAGTTCCGCCGAATGTATCAGGGAATCCAAACACATTATCTACCAATACAGAAGCTCTGTCCGCAATGACCAATTTCTTGAACGCGCCCCAAAGCATGAGCTGCACACCAAATTTTGTGCGTTCATAGGAAAAGTCATTTCCTTCAAACAACTGTTTAGACAGATGCTGGAATCGTCCAATAGGCCCCTGCACAATGGTAGGGAAAAAGGAAATGAACAGCGCCAATTTCCCGATATTCTTCTCCGGCGCTACCTTTTCCCGGTAAACGTCGATGAGATAGCCCATGGTCTGGAAGGTATAAAATGAAATACCCAGAGGCAGAAGGAAATGGAACACAGGCAGTTCCACAGGCGCTGAAATCTTCGCGAATAAGGCGTTCAGATTTTCACTGACAAAACCGGAATATTTCAGCACTGCCAGAATACCAAAGTTGAATACCAATGTAGGTACCAGAACCCGGCGTTTTTTCTTAGTGAAATCCGCTTTCCACGCCTTTTTGCCATCTCTGTCTAATTCTGCCTTCACGGCATTGTAAGCAGCTTTGTTTTCTGCCGCCATGTTTCCTAATTTCGTTGTTGCGATGTATGTGCTGATGGTTGTGGCAAACAGGTATACAAAGTATTTGACACCTGCGAAATAATAAAAGACATAATTAACCACCAAAAGCGTTACCCAACGGTAACGCTTCGGCGTCAAATAATATACAGCAACAGCCAACACCAGAAACATCACAAACTGCATAGATGTGAATGCCATAATGTTTCTCCCTGTGCTTGATTAGTCTTCCTGCAGTCTGGTTACCAGTGCCATGATTGCTTCAACGGAATTGAAGTTTTCGGGCACGATTTCGTCTGCACCGATTTCAATGTCGTAAGCGTCGCACAGTTCGCCAACCAGTGTTACGATGTCAAAGGAATCCAGTTCGCCGCTGTCTACCAGTTCTTTGTTGTCCTCAAAGTCTACGTCAGGTCTGATTTCTGCCAAGATTTTCAATAAGCTTTCCATGTCACATTATCCTTTCTTCTCTTTTATCATTACCGGAGCGATTCTGCCATCAGGCAGAAAGCCCAGCATTTCATACATTCTCTGTGCTGACGGATTATCCGTCCGCACCCACAGCTGACAACGCAGTGCGCTGTCCTTCACCTGCCAGATCCAGTGTTTCACCAGCATTTTGCCGATGCCCTTTCCTCTGGCTTCTTCTTTCACTGCCACCTGCCACAGAACGGAAACCTTCTTTTCCTGGCCAAAACGCAGGAAGCCCAGCAATGTTTCATCTTCCATAGCAACTAGCAATTCTTTTGCCCGGATAGACGCCAGCAATTCCTTTTTCACCGGCAAAGCGGAGGTATAAGGCTCAAAGCTGTTTGTCATAATCTCCAAAATCTCATCTGCCTGAGATTCTGCGGCAAACTTTGCTTCACGGGTTGCGGAAATACCTTCCTGCATGGGCATCATGAGCCGTTTCCGTTCCAGATAAGGCACAAATCCAACAGCCTCCCATGCGGATGCCTTTGGTTCCTGCCCTTTCCGTTCCAAACAAACCTGCTCCAATACCAGCGGTTTGTCCATTTCCGGTACAGCCACCGGCAAAGTGCCTTTTTCCAGAAAGAAATAAAAATCATAATGTTCTTTCTTTTCAAAAATCAGGTAACAGCCATGTTCAAAACGCATGACCATCCATTTCTTTGCCGCTGGCAGATATTCTTCCTCCGGCAGAAAGAAATTGGTCATGGCCCGTTTGCTGTGCCAAGCCCTCAAAAGTGCTTCTAAAGTTTTGGTATCAGGAATTTTCTTGAACATAATACTCTCTCAATCGCAATCTGTCAATTTTTCCATTGAGTGTCTGAGGCAGAGATTCCATCTGGATCATCACATTGGGGAACATGTATTTTGGTACTTTATCCCGCAGTTTCTTCAGGATATAAGCCTGTGTGGCTTCTGCACCGCAGTAGAAAAGCACGATTTTCTGGGTATCGTTGTCGTAAATGCAGGCACCGTTTTCCACCAAGTCGATGGAAAGCACTGCTGTTTCGATTTCTCCCAGTTCGATACGATGTCCCATGTGCTTGATCTGATGGTCTTTTCTCGCAAGGAAAATGATTTCCCCATACTCGTTATATTTCGCAATATCGCCGGTTTTATAAATTTTTTCGGGATAATAGGGATTCAGCGGATTCTGGATAAAGGCTTCTTCTGTTTTTTCCGGATTGTTGTAATATCCCAATGCCAGACAGCGCCCTCTTACACAAACTTCCCCAGATTCTCCCGGTTCTGCCAGACGGTTGTCTTTCAATAAGAAAATGTCTGTATTCCGGCAGGCATGTCCGATGGGCAAAGGCTCATCATCGGCAAATTCTCTGTCTACAATATAATAAGTACAATCCACAGTGGTTTCTGTGGGGCCGTAAATATTGGCAAACATAGCATCTGGATAATGCCGCCGCCAGTAATTAAACTGTTTGGTTGGCATTGCTTCCCCTACAAACATAATTTTCTGCAAATAAGCCGGACGCACTTTTTCCAGAGCGTCTGTGTTTGCGATGATACACAAAGCGGAAGGTACCCAGTCAATATAATTGATCTTCTTTTCTTCCAGATAAGGAAGCAGTTTCACAGGGAAAGAGAAAAGCATCTTGGGGATGATTTCCATTCTTGCCCCGGTTTTCAATACCGCGTAAATATCTTTGACGGAAGAATCAAAGTAGAAAGGCGCCTGATTGCCGATGATTTCTTTTTCTGTAATGGAAAAAGTTTCTGTATACCATTCTGTCAGGTTCACAACAGCCTGATGGCTGATGACAACGCCTTTGGGCACTCCAGTGGAACCGGAGGTGAACAGCGCATAGAGCGGGTCTGTGTCAATGGCTTTCCGCCGTACTTCCGCCAGTGCTTCCTCATCCACGTTTCCTTCCGGAATTTCTTCCAGCACCAGTGTTTCTCCTGTGTAACCCAGTGCTGCCGCCTGTTTTTTGCTCTTTTCATCAATAAGAAGCACCACAGGCTTCAATGTTTCAAATATGGAAAGAATCCGTTCTTTGGGCATGGTCACATCAATGGGGGTGTAAAAATTCCCGCTGTAAACACAGCCCAGAAATGCCGCGATCATATCAGGGGTTTTGTCTGTCATAACTGCCATAGGCGCGTTTTTCACACCGTAGGACAATAAAGCAGAACCAATTTCTTTTGCCCGCTGCACCAGCTGACCAAAAGTTTTTTCTTCCTTATCTGTGGCAAAAGCCACAGCGTCTGGCATGCGTTTTGCCGTTTCTTCCGCATATTCCAAAATATTTCTGATCATTTCATTCCCTCAATTCTGATTCTCTGCACATTCCATAAATCAGCGCAGTCTCAAAAGAGTATAACACCATCAGAAAATCAAGTCAACAAAAGACCTTCTAACCTTTTGGATAAGTTTTCTTTTTCTTCATTTGACCTGTCCGCAAAATTTGCAAAAATCGAAAAATGAAAACAAACACGCCATGATCCCGCAAAAAAAGAAGTCTTATACACGGGGATGTATAAGACTTCTCAGAATTGTATCATTATTGCTCTGTCTCTCGCATGGTCAGTGAAAAAGACTTTGCACAAACAATACCGATGATTTCTATCGGTATTGAGTATACCATACCGAAAAGCAGAAAACAATCTTTTTTTCTTTAAATGCTTTCTAATGCCTGTGCCAGATCGGCAATAATATCATCCACATGCTCAATGCCAACAGAAAGACGAACCAGATCGGGGCCTACACCAGCTGCTACCAGTTCAGTGTCTGTCATCTGACGATGGGTGGAAGACGCAGGATGCAGGATACAAGTTCTAGCATCAGCCACATGGGTTGCAATGATGATCCGTTCCAGTTTTGCCATAAAAGCTTCTGCCGCTTTTCTGCCGCCTTTTACACCGAAAGAAATAACGCCGCAGGTACCGTTAGGCATATATTTCTTTGCCCGTTCATAATATTTGTTGCCTTCCAGGCCTGCGTAATTTACCCATGTGATTTTTTCATGGCTGTTCAGGAATTCCGCCACTTTCTGGGCATTCTGGCAATGACGTTCCATACGCAGTGCCAGAGTTTCCAGTCCCAGATTCAGCAGATAAGCATTCATAGGTGCAGGTGTGGAGCCCAAATCACGCATAAGCTGTGCTGTTGCTTTTGTGATATAAGCACCTTCTTTGCCAAAGCGTTCTGCATAGGTGATACCGTGGTAAGAATCGTCTGGTGTTGTCAGACCGGGGAATTTATCTGCATGTACCTGCCAGTCAAAATTGCCGGAGTCTACAATACAGCCGCCTACGGTTGCATCATGACCATCCATATATTTTGTAGTGGAATGGGTTACAATGTCAGCTCCCCATTCAAAAGGACGGCAGTTGATGGGAGTAGCAAACGTATTGTCCACAATCAAAGGAACACCGTGGGCATGCGCTGCTTTTGCGAAACGTTCAATATCCAAAATCACCAGTGCGGGATTGGCAATGGTTTCCCCAAATACCGCTTTGGTATTAGGCTGGAAAGCCGCTTCCAGTTCTTCATCAGAACAATCAGGATCAACAAATGTAAAGGAGATACCCATTTTTTTCATAGTAACAGCAAAGAGATTATAGGTACCGCCATATACAGTGGAAGACGCTACCACATGATCCCCAGCCTGACACAGGTTAAACACAGCATAGAAGTTCGCCGCCTGACCGGAAGAAGTCAGCATTGCCGCTGTACCGCCTTCCAGCGCACAAATTTTCTTTGCTACCCAATCGCAGGTGGGATTCTGCAAACGTGTATAAAAATACCCTTCCGCTTCCAGATCGAACAGCTTACCCATTTCTTCACTGCTGTCATACTTAAATGTAGTGCTCTGAACGATGGGCAGCAGTCTGGACTGTCCGTTTGTGGGTACATAACCTGCTTGAATGCATTTTGTTTCCAATCTCAAATCTTTCATGTTTGTTCCTCCTCTGTATTAAGCCTGAATGTCATTGATATGATAAGGTGTTTCCTGATATACGAAGTAGTTCAGCCAATTGGAATAAAACAGGTTGGCATGGGCTTTCCAGCGCATCAAAGGTGCCTGCTTGGGGTCATCTTCCGGGAAATATCCATAGGGAAGCTGGATAGGAAGTCCTTTGTCCAGATCCCGATAAAATTCTTTTGCCAAAGAATCCGCGTCATATTCAAAATGTCCTGTCAGGAAAATCCGTCTGCCGGATTTATCGGCAATGATATGGGGCCCTGCGCCAGCGGATTCCGCCAGAATTTCCAGGTCATCCACTTTGTGGATATCTTCTCCCCTCACTTCTGTATGACGGGAATGGGGGCAATAAAAAGCTTCATCAAAGCCTCTCATGAGGACATGATCCTTTTTCTCTACCTGGTGGGAGTAGATGCCGAATTTCTTCGCCGGCAGGCTGTACTTAGGAATGTCATAGAAATAATTCAGCGCCGCCTGTGCTCCCCAGCAGATATGCAGCACACTGAACACATGGCTTTTTTCCCATTCCAGTATTTCGCACAATTCCGGCCAGAAATCCACTTCCTCAAACTCATAATTCTCGATGGGTGCGCCGGTGATGATAAGTCCATCAAACTTTTGATCTTTCACATCGTCAAATGTTTTATAAAAAGCGTTCAGATATTCTGAAGCTGTATTTTTCGCGTTATGGCTCTTCATCTGCAGCAATTCGATTTCCACCTGCAAAGGTGTATTGCTCAGCAGACGCATGAGCTGTACTTCCGTTTCAATCTTATTGGGCATCAGGTTCAAAATGGCAATCCGCAGTGGGCGAATATCCTGATGCACCGCACGATAAGGATTGACAACAAAAACATGCTCCTTACGCAGCACATCATATGCCGGAAGTTCTTCATTGATAATCAGTGGCATAAATTCATCTCCTTTGTGTTTTTCCTCGGAGTGCAAGCCGTGAAGCAATCAAAACCACCCGTTGAACGGGTGGTTTGACCAGACCCTATAAGGGTCTATCT